>Ga0080064_1000257_pt1 | contig 153692 bp, 131 predicted proteins | sample Subgrocontami54m_FD_69260 | JGI IMG/M metagenome (GOLD analysis project Ga0080064, IMG submission 69260) | Subsurface groundwater microbial communities from S. Glens Falls, New York, USA - GMW46 contaminated, 5.4 m (SPADES assembly) (version 2) ...
AACTCTCCGGCCAGCCCAACATCAAGCTCATCGTCCCCGGCGGCACCCACGGCGATGTGGCCACCGCCTCCGTCGTCGTCAATTGCATCCCCGCGATTTTGGCGGCCCCGGCCGGCCTGCGTACGTCGCGCGACTTGCCCATGTGCTTCTTTCCGCCAACGGCTAAGCCATAGCCCAGATCTCGGGCTGGGGTCAAGGCGCGAAAATTCTTAGTGGGCAGCACCCTCCGATACAGATGGAGTGAGCTTGGTTAAGCAGGATTCCTTAAGCGCTGCATAATTCGAAAGAAACTGTTCAAACTGACCACCAGATTTCTTGTAATGCCAGTATCCCCAGGCTTGAGAGGCAGCGTTTATCACATGAATCGTCAGCGCTGCCACAGCCCTCAAGGACTCAAAATCCGTCCCTTCAGCTGTTTCACGTCCATCTAACTGGTCGGCAGCTCGGAAAGCGAGGTGTCGCCCGTTTATCGCCAATTCCCTTCGCTCCGGCACCACTACCGCCTCAACGTCGTTTTCTCCCATTCCCCAATCCATTGTCGGCTTGAGCTGAATGCCGCCAACGTAAGCTGGAATGCCGGCCATCAAATCGTCAAGCAGCTCATTTGTATTGGGAGAAACGGGGTTATTTCTTTGAATGTTTTCCTTGCGACGGATATTTGTGCTTCCGCAGCCGGGTCTCTGCGTGGGCTTGCCATCGCGCGCAACAGAAAATTCCCGACAACGGGTTGGCGTCCTTTCTAGCGGTACCTTCCATGCATCCGAGCAGTCTAAACACTGCCAATGAGCATTTCGAATCTCTGGAACGACGGGCGGTCTAGCTATGGATTTACGCGAATTCTTGTCTGCCTCTTCCACTGCCTTTCGGTATTCCTCACTTCGCAACTCGTTTAGACCTGCAGAAAGTGGTTCTAGCGCTTTCTTGTACCTTTCGAGTGTCCGATGGCGTTCCTCTTTTTGCTCTTCTTCCCTGACCAGATCAGAAAGTTCAGCAACTTTATTTTTGACATAGTCCACGAAGGCGGTGAAACACTCATCCGCAGTTAGTCCCTCCCGGCTTGTGGTGTCTCGCAGCATTGGATTGTGATTCTTTGATATGTGAATCGTTCCTTCGAGATAGTGGGGCTTGAGTCGAAAGCGGCTTCCTTTCAAATACCGCACCCTATAAATCTGAAGCCAGTCCCCTTCATGGCCGGGCTCTCCAAATGGCCTGACACGACAACCGTCGCGGAAGACTCGAACACCCATGTTCCAGTCGCTATCAGTGTCACCGCCACGACCTCGTTCTGACGCCTTGAGACCCTGATGAAAATAACGAAGTCTCCCCCGAATTGGCCCAAATGGCGGTGGGTCAATCTGCCTCTCAAGAGTAGATTCTTCCCCTTCAATATATTTCTTGACCTTTTCGATTCCCGACTCTGACAACTCAAACTCAATTCGATGCGTCTCATTGCCGGGAAGCGGGTTTCTTAATAGGCCGTTCAGTTCGCGCCAGGGCGTAACTAGGTTGATCTTAAAGTCCGTGGAAGCTGTCTCCGGATCAATTAGCGAAGCAAGCTGAGCACGCAGCTTTTCGATCCTGACTTTGGTCCATGAAACCCGGAGTGAGCGGATGTCAAGGCGAGTTCCATGCAGCGGCTCATAGGACTCTGGTTTCTTGCTACCGACCGGAAATGAATAATTGCTCAATTCGCGATCGCCGCTGAGATCGTCCCAATTGAATCGGACTTGGCAGACAGAGTCCTGTTGTGAAGTACGGGTCCGGAGAACCAATTGCTTCCCAAGTTTTTCGGTAGCGAAACGGCTCTGATCCTAACCTGGTGAGCATCGCGACACCCGTTCGGAACCTGAGATTGTCCGCAGACTGTGGAATTGTTGGCTGGGCGCTCATAGAGATTCTTCTCTTCTATTTCACTTCTTCAGTTTATCTTCGGTCAGGAACCATTATTTCTGGACGTCGATCAATTGGACTTCGTGCTTTACGACAATAAAATCCGCATCGGCAGTTGCAAGGCTGGCCTTCCGACTAATCGCAAGCGAAGCTCCAAAGCAGTCTGCATACGGAAGTTTGTGCTGCGCTCTGAGCTCCGCGGCAATCTTCGTTAGTTCTGCACTGGCATCCACAATTTCGATGGGCAATTGAGCGATTTCTGCCATCACTTTTTGCGCCGACTGCCGGCCGCGTCCACGCCAAACCGAGTAGGAAACTTCGCCCCAGTTCACCACGCTCATTAGCAATTCCGTCTTTCCCTCGATTGCGCGGCTGATGATTTCTTCGACTTTTTCTGCGCCGGGCCGATCTTCAAAGAAGGTCATCAGCGCACTGGCGTCCAAAACGACCCGCTTCACAGTTCCCGCTCCTTCTTACGGTCTTTGAGCAATGATTCCAGCAGCGACGGTTCCCCTTTCAGCGATCCGCGCAGACTGCGGATGAACTCGGGGGTCAGTGGCTGGAGTATGAGCTTGTCCTTCTCCTCCACAAACGCCACTTGTGTCCCCTTGCGGATGCCATACTTGCGTCGCAGTTTGGACGGGATCACGAGCTGTCCTTTGGTCGTCACCGTCGAGACTTCGTTCTTCATGGGCCCTCCCCGGGTAGTCGAGCAAGCTGAATGTATACCATATCTTAAAAAGTAAGTCAAATGGTTATTTGTCTTACTATGCGGCGGGAGTAGGGCGACGAAGTTTCGGTCTCAGAATGAGCGGCCGCGGGCAGCGCACCGCTCTGCCGAAGGCGCTTTTTCTTCTCCGCGCGAAGCGCGTCTCGAGTTTTTCGCTTGCTGCTTCCAGCTTCCTGCTACCTGCTTCCTGTTTTTCTACACCCTGAACCCAACACCCTACACCCTTCTTTCTCGCCACTATTTCTGCCAGAACTTCGCCACCGCCGCGTAATCCACGTCCTCGCGCGTCGAGCCTTTCACCGCGCTATAAATCTCCCGCGCCGCGGCCGTGGCCGGCAGTGACACGCCGAGCTGATTCGCCAGGTCCAGCGCCAGCCCCAGGTCCTTATGCATCAAGCGCAGCGGAAAGCTCGGCGCGTAATTCTGCTGCATAATCATCGGCGCTTTTACGTCGAGCACTGCCGCGCGCGCCATGCTCGCTTGCAGAACTTCGATCAGCCGCTCGCCGTCCAGCCCCGCGCCCTGCACCAGCGCCAGCGCTTCCGCCAGCGCATCCACCTGCAACGCCAGAATCATGTTCATGGCCAGCTTGATGGTTTGTCCCGCGCCGTGCCCGCCAAGATGAAAGAATTTCTTCCCCAGCGCCGCGAGCACCGGCTGCACTTTTTCCAGAACTTCTTTCCGCCCGCCGACCATGAATACCAGCTCGCCTTTTTCCGCGCCCCATGTGCCGCCGGTCACCGGCGCATCGAGGAACTCCGCCTCGTGCTCCGCGCACGCCGCTGCTGCGCGACGCGCCAGCGCCGGCGAAACCGTGCTCGAATCAATCAGCACGCTCGATTTCTGCAAGCCTTCGATGGCGCCCTTGGCTCCCCAGAGCACTTCCTCCAGCGCCGGCGGGTCGCTGACCATGGTGATCAACACCTCGGACTTCGCCGCCACGTCCCGCGGCGACGCCGCCGTTGCCGCGCCCTTCTCCACAAATTCGCGCGCGCGTTCCCTCGTGCGGTTCCACACCGTCAAGCTGAACCCTGCTTTCATGAGGTTCAATCCCATGGGCCGGCCCATCAAACCCAAGCCGATCAGTCCCACATTCATGGCCATGCCGTTCCTCCCCTATCCAGACACCCTGCCCCACGCGCCAGCCTGTGTCCGCGCACTATATCCATCCCTGCTTGATTTTCAAATGAGGATTTCTTCCGCGGTTTCCTGAAGGTTTTCCCTGATCCCTATTCCCTGACCCCTGTTTCGCTCAAGCCGCGTCAATATCCATTCCGTCCTTGCCGCGAAGCGGCGGGGTTGGGTCCGCATGAATTTCGTTGATCTTCACGATGCAAGAGTAGGGAATTTCCCAGCGAAAGGTTCTCACGCTTTCGCTCTTCTCAAAGTGCTCTTCGAGAAAAATGGATTTTCCGGAATCCGCCGCCAGCGTTCCCACGGCCGGCAAGTACAAGTCCCCGGCCCGATACTCCACCTGCACTCTGCGGCCCAGAAGCGCAACATACTTGGCCATGATGGAATTTTGTGCCTGTGGTATCGACCGGACAATAGTACGAACGTAATAGCCTCCACAACGCGCTAATGATGTCCGTGTGCCGCTGCCGGCGCCGGCTCCGCGACCGCCTCTTCCTCTTTCACGCGCAGGTCGGCGATGAGCATCAGCACCAGCGGCGCCACCGCGCTGTACGCCAGAAACGCCCAAAGCACGGCCGTTGCAAATCCCATCTCGCCCTGTGCGGGATTGCTCCGCTGCCACGCCAGCACGCCCGCCGCAATTCCCGCCAGACTGGCAAGGTACCGGCTTCCCAGGGACACCTCCAATTGCTGCCCGCACCCAGGACACTTCATCCCGTCGCTGAACGCCACCACGTGTCCCGGCGTCACCGCCTGCAGGCACATCGGACATTTCCTCGCCGCCATCTTTCACCTCCCGCTCTTCGCTTTTCGCCTTTCCCTATTTTCTCTTTTCTATTTTCGCTTTTCTCGCTTCAGAGCAGCGCAAACTCCACGCGTTTCTGAAACGGATCAATGCGTTCCGCGCGGATGCGCACGCGGTCGCCCAGCCGGAAGGCCTTCAGCTTCGCCCCCGCCGCACTGGTCCTGTGCGGAGGCGCAGGGCGTTTCCCGCCTCCGCGAAACGCGCCGGCCTGTCTCCCTCCGCGCTCGATCAAAATTGCGCGGTCACTATCGCGATAGAAACATCCGCCGCCGGTAAACTCCTCGATGGCCGCAATGGGCACGAGTCCTTCCACGAACAGCTCCAGCAGCTCCACGAAAAATCCGAATTTATGCACGGAGATAATCAGCCCGGAGTATTCGTCGCCGAGGTGTTGCTCCATGAACTGTGCGGTCTTCCAGTCCATCAGCTCGCGCTCGGCCAGGTCCGCGCGCCGCTCTGCATCCGACGATTCCGCCGCCATCTCCTCCAGCTCCGCCTGCCGATAGAATTCATCCGCTGCTTTGGCGTGCGGATGCTCCAGCGCCCACTTCAGCAACCGATGCACGATCAAGTCCGGATATCTCCGGATCGGCGACGTAAAATGCGTGTACTCATCGCACGCCAGCGCGAAGTGCCCCAGCGGCCCTGCGTCATACCGCGCCTGCTTCAGCGAACGCAGCATCAAGTAGGACAGAATCCTCTCCTCCGGCTTCCCTTCAATCTTCCGCACCAGCGCCTGGTAATGCTGCGGGCGGATATTGAGCTCCGTCCCCGACGGCAGCGTCGCCGTCATCGCCCGCATGCGTCCTGCTTCAGTTCTTCCATGACGCTTGCCCTGAGCGGAGCCGAAGGGCGCTGGCCCGCGCACCTGACCGTGCTTCACCGGCACCTTTTTCTCCGCCAAATCCTCGACGCCCAGCGTGTATCCAAATGCTTTCGCCAACTCCTCGAACTCCATCACTTTTTTCGCGTCGGGCTTCTCGTGGACGCGGTGCAGCGACGTGATGCCGCGCTTCTCCAGATAATTCGCCACCGCCTCGTTGGCTGCGAGCATGAACTCCTCGATGATGCGGTTGGCGATGTTGCGCTCGCTGCGCACGATGGACTTCATTCGGTTCAGCTCGTCGAACTCAATCACCCGCTCCGGCAGATCGAAATCAATGGACCCGCGTTTTTCGCGCTTCGCGCTCAAGATCAGCGCCAGCTCTTTCATCAACCGGAACCGCTCCGCGAGCGCCGCGTACCGTGAGTTCGTCTCCGCGTCGCCTTCGAGCACCTTGTTCACGTTGGTGTACGTCATGCGCTCCACCGAGCGGATCACACCCGGCGTGAACCGTGCGCGCACCATTTTCCCGTGCGCGTCCATTTCCATCACCGCGCTCATTACCAGCCGGTCCACTTTGGGGTTGAGCGAACAAATGCCGTTGGAAAGCGCCTCGGGCAGCATGGGCACCGCGCGGTTCGGGAAATAGACCGACGTGCCGCGCACCCGCGCTTCGCGATCCAGGTCGCTCGCTCGCTTCACGTAGTGGGCCACGTCCGCGATGTGCACCTGCAATTCGTAGTGCCCGTTCGGCAATTTCTCCACGTGCACCGCGTCGTCAAAATCCTTGGCCGTCTCGCCGTCGATGGTCACAATCGGCAGCGGCCGGAAATCCTCGCGGCCCTGCGAGCGCGCCGCGTCCGCGCTGACTTCCTGCGACACTCCCGCTGCTTCTCCCAGCACTTCCTCGGGAAACTCATGCGGCAGGTGATGCTTGCGGATGATGATCTCCGTATCCACGCCGATGTCGCCGACGCGCCCCAGAATTTCCATCACGCGGCCCGCCGCCGCGAGGCCTCCGCCCGGGAACCGCGTAATCTCCACATTCACCACTGCGCCATCTAGTTCCGGTAACCTCGCGCCTTTCGTACCGCCCGCGCCGGCCGTTCCCATTTTCTCCCGCAACGCCGCCGTCAACTCCTCTCCTGGCGGAATCACAATTTCCTGCTTCAAGCGCGCGTCGAAGGGAATCACATAATTCCCGCGCTCGCGCCCGAACGGCCGCAAGTCGTAGTGAAATTCGCCTACCAGCGTCTCGTGCGCGCGCTTCAGGATGCGCACCACGCGCCCTTCCGTGCGACCCACGCGCTGGCCGCGATCCATTCTCGTGCCACGCCGCTCGATGCGCGCTTGCACACGGTCGCCGTGCATCGCGTCGCCCAGCGCGTCCCGCCCGACGAACAGGTCGCCTTCCATCCCCGGCACGGGCTCATCCGGCAACACAAATCCGTAGCCGTCGCGGTGCGTCACAATCCGCCCGGTAATCACGTTCGCATCCCGCGCTCCTGTAGCGCCGGCCTTTAGGCCGGCTTGACTCTCCCCGCGAAGCGCTGTGGAATGCGGCGGCTGGACGCCGCCTTCCTTTCGCGCCGTTGCTTTTCCACTGGGTAACCCTGTCACTCTGCCACTCTGCATTTCTGCCACTTTCTTTCCTGCCAGCACGTACCGCCCGTTTTGCACCTCTTCGATTTCGTGCCGCCGCAGCAGCTTGGTGATGATTTTCTTCAGCGTGCGGCGTCCCGCATGACGCAGCCCGAGCGCATGCGCCATCTCCCGCAAGCTGGCCGCCCGCGTCACCGCGCCCAGATGCGCCGTCACGTCTTGTTCTGACAGTGTTTCGGTGTTTTTCATTTCGATACGGCTAACGGCCAACGAGTTCTTCGATGAGCTGCGAGCGCTCTATCTCTAAGTAGTCTGCAACGTCGCTCATGATTTCCGCGAGCGTTCCAACACGGATCGCGCTGTAATCCGGAATGGTGATGTGGTGTTCGTGGCCTTTGAAACTGGAGGAGTACCGCATATGGCTGCCGACCTGCCGGACAAACTCATAGCCATAGCGGCGAAGAAGCTTCGCCAGATCCTTGCCGCTCAAATCGCGCGGCAGTTTCACACCGCGATGACCTCTTCTTTAACCTGACGCAGAACGATTACGCGCGGCATCTGGTCAGCTTCGAAATGACAGCGCACCGCTTCTTGCACATTGGCTCTCAACTGCGCAGACGTGTCGGCCTGCGTGAAGATGGAGTGTCCCAGCGCCCGGGCTTCGTAACCCCCTTCGGGCGACTCCCGAACTGCGAAAATGATCTCTGTCTCCGCCATTCCGTTCTCCGCATGTATTATAGCTGTTTTCGGCTCGCCTCATGGGCGCAACTTTATCCCGCGCCACAACTAAAATTTGCCCTTCGGGTTCATTGCTGACAGGGAGCAGCCGGCGCTTTGCGGGCTGCACTCAGTCCACACAGGGACTCGCATCGGAAGGCGGCCTGACCTGGACCGCCTTCCTTTTTTTGCCCGCAGCGTTGCGCCGTATACACAATACTTGCGTAACTCCGTCATTGCGGCGGCGCGTCGCGATATCGCTCCAGCAGGATGTAGACGGACCCGGTGGCCCCGGACGAAGTGTCGCGCACCACGACGCGCAGCTCTTCCGCGCCAGGCTCGAGTTGGATGCGCTTGGTCAATTTCATGCCTTCGCGCAGCAACTTGTCGTAGGTGGCTTGTTCGAGCTTGAGGTCCACCGTCTGCGCGCCGCTCATCGTTCTTTCGCCATCCGATTTTGTCTGCGCCACCAGCACCGCCAGCGCGCCCACCCAGCGATTGCCTTCGCGCCCCAAATACACTTCTCGCGTGTCCAGTTCGATGCGCAGGTTCAGAGTGCGGGCATCGGCGCCGGCGACGCGTTCCAGGCGCACCTTCAAGGCCAGCGCCGAAGATTCCAGCGGGCTATTCGCCGCAGCCTGCAGCAGCTCGGCCTGCTGCGATTCCGCGGCGAGTGCGTCCTTGACGGCGAAATAGCCGCGGCGGTTTCGCACCTTCAGCCCGGGGCGCTTCACGCGCACTGTAATTTCGTGGAACTTCCCGTCCCACTGGTTGTGCACCGGGTAATAGCCCAGCTCGTAGGTGACGCGGGATTCGTCGATGGCCAGCCGCACGGATTGGTTGATTTCGTTCGCATTGTAGAAGGCCCGCCCGCCCGTGCGGTCGGCCAGCTTATTCATGGTGTCGAATTCCTTGCGGTCGGGGCCGCCTAAGGTGAACTCCGGAGCGCCGGGTCCCTGCCCTCTGGCAACGGCTGCGGGATTGAAATTGGGATTGGGGAAGGCGGTCATCAACCCGCGCGCATCCACGGGATAGATGGCCAGGTTGGCCTGGTTCAGTGCGCGCGCCGCGCGTTCCAAGTCTCTCCAGAAAACTTCTTGCTCGGATGAGGACAGCAGATCCGGGTTCTTCGAGGCGACTGGCGGCTGCGGCGTGGGGCGTCCTGCACGGCCCGACGATTTTCCCGACGGCTGCTCCGGCCCTATGGCAAGGGCTCCGATGGCAGCAGCCGCCTCCGCGGACGTTAAGCCCGTTCCCCGCGTGGAAGCGTACAGCCGGTCGAAGCCGTAGGAAATGGGAAAGCTCCCGGAAACCCACACCAGGTTTTTCCGTCCAGGGACGCGCAGGAGGTGGTTAGCGATGGCCACCAGAGCATCCACGGTCCGATGTACGCGGTCGCGTAAGAAAAAGCCGCTTTGAAGTCTCGATGTGTTCCGAAAAAATCATCGATTTCTTTGTTCCCGCTCTGTATCACCTCCCTGTCGGACGCGCTCACCTGCGTCTCTTCTCTCGCCCGGTAGCGCTGCAGCGCGCGGATTAGCGGCGCCGGGTCGCTCGTGAAGTCGAACAACACGCGCACGCCAGCGGTCGAAAGCACGTACAGCGCCACGCGGTCCTGCGGTTGCAGCTTCTCCAAAAACCGCACCACCTCGTGCTGCCCGTACACGCTATCCTTCGCCTCTGTGTTAAGCGCGTCCAGCAGGACCACAGTGATGACGGGCGTGACTTCGTGCGCGCGGTCCTCGCGGTTAGTAAACGTGTTGCGCGGCAGCGCAGCCGCCGCGGCAGGCGCGGGCAGCGTGCGCGGGCCTCCTCCGGAAACAACTGCAGAAAATGTCGCCACGCTTTGCGGCTTTCCGTCCTCGAGTACCTCGAAATCGTCCCGCGTCAGCCCGCTGACGGGTGCCCCGTCTTTGTCCCACACGATGGTGCTCACCAACACCAGCCGCGACGTCGCTCGCAGCACGCGCTCATCTTTTTTTGCTTTGTTGGCCGGCTCCTGCTGCGCCAGCGCTGAAAACACCAGTACGGCCCCGGCCGCCACCAGCGCCGCCGTTCGCATCGGCACTTTCTTTTGACCCGGAGACTTCATCCGCAACTCCTCGGAGATTTCGAGTCTACACCCGTCCGCCTCCCGGCAGAATATTCCGTTGCAGAGCTTCCCGCGTGCTGCGGAACTTTCTGGCCTCAATCGGTGTCCAACCAATTGATCCGGCTCAATCCTCTTCAGGAGGTTCCACCATGAAACGCCGTGCGTTTCTCGCCAGCCTGCTGATTGCGTTTACTCTATTTCTTGTCGCCCGCGCTCTTCCTGTGCGCGCCGCGCAGGCCCCGCGCGCCGAGGACCAGCTCCTTCAACTCGTGCGCAATTGGCTGGAAGCCGATGCGCGCGGCGACCACGCCGCACTCGACCGCCTCATCGCCGACGACTTCATGGGCTTTGCGCACGGCAACATCGTTTCCAAGGACGACATCGCCCCCGCCGACGCTCCCCCCAAAACAAACATGATCAAGTATTCCCTACAGGAATCGTCCGTGCGCCTCTACGGCGATACCGGCGTGGTCATGAGCCGCGTGGTCGTGGAAGACTCCAAACAGCCCGGCGAATTCAAATGTACGCTGGTCTTCCAAAAGCGCGCGGATACCTGGAAAATGATCGCCGCCCACATGGCCCGCTAGCGCGCCGCCTGTTCTGAGCCTGTCTGTTCCTGTGTATTTCTCTGCCTGCCCTGAGCGCAGCCGAAGGGTGCCTCCGTGGCTATTCCTGCTTTGTCTTTTCTCTATCTGCGAAATCTGCGTAATCTGCGGATTCTCCCTGTGATAGATTCCGTCCGTCCGACAAACGCCCATGTCCGGCAACGCACAACCCGCCCCCGGTCTCGCCCGCCGCCTGGGCCTCTTCGACGCCACCATGATCGTGATGGGCGGCATCGTCGGCTCGGGCATTTTCATGAACCCCTACGTGGTCGCCCGCCAGTTGCACACGCCGTTTCTGATTCTCGCCGCGTGGGCCATCGGCGGACTGATGGCGCTTATCGGCGCGTTTATCTATGCCGAGCTGGCTGCGCGCCGCCCGCACGTCGGCGGGCAATACGCCTACATTCGCGAGGCCTACCATCCTTCCGTCGCGTTCATTTACGGCTGGGCGCTGCTGCTCGTCACGCAGACCGGGGGCATGGCCGCCGTCGCCGTCACCTTCGCGCGTTATTTTCTGGAAATCACTCACGCCCGCGTGCCCGACGCGCTCATCGCCTCGCTCGCGCTCGGCCTGCTGACCCTCATTAATTGTTTTGGCGTGAAGGAAGGCAGCACCGTGCAGAGCACGCTGATGGTGCTGAAGATTCTGGCCATCGTCGCGCTCATCGGCTGCGGATTGTTTTTGGCCGGCACGCCGGCCGCGTCCCGAGGCCTCGGGACCGCCAGCGCAAATCTCCTCGACCGTCCCGCTTCGTTCGATCTGCTCACCGCCGTGGGCGCGGCCATGGTGCCGGTACTGTTCGCGTACGGCGGATGGCAGACGGCCAGTTTTGTTGCCGGCGAAATGCGCCAGCCACAGCGCGATCTGCCGCGCGGGCTGATCATCGGAGTCATCGGCGTCGTGGTTCTTTACCTCGCCGTGAATTTTGTTTGCGTGCGCGTGCTCGGCCCCTCCGGCCTCGCTGCCACCACCACGCCCGCCTCTGACGTGATGCGCGCTGCGCTCGGCGAACCCGGCGCAAAACTCATCGCCGCGGGCATCGCCATTTCTACGCTCGGCTTCTTGAGCCAGGGCATGCTCACCGCTCCGCGCGTCTATTACGCCATGGCCGAAGACGGCTTGTTCTTCCAACGCGTCGGCTGGCTGCATCCGCGCACGCGAGTGCCCGTCGTCGCCATTGCTGTGCAGGGCATCTGCGCCATCGCTATCGCCCTTTCCGGACGGTACGAGCAGATTCTCAGCTACGTCATCTCTCTCGATTTTCTTTTCTTCGGCCTCACCGCCACCTGCATCTTCGCTCTGCGCCGCCGCGACGCCCGGGAAGATCCATCCGCCCCGGCCACCTATCGCATTCCCGGCCATCCGTTCACCACCATCGCCTTCGTCGCCGCCTCCTGGCTCGTCGTGCTCAACACCTTTTACAAATACTGGGAAAGCTCGCGCATCGGTTTGGCGATCTTGTTGTCCGGCATTCCCGCTTATATTTTCTGGAGTCGGAGGAAGTCCCGGTGAGCGAACCGCGCCGCGTGATGAGCACGGAATACATCGAGTGGGCCAAGTTGCGTGCGCACGCCCGCTTCAATCTGGCCACTAGCGGCGTGATGCATTATCCGCTCAAAGATCTCGGCGTCACTCTCGACCAGCTCGAGATCAGCGGCCCGAGCTGGTACGGCTACGCGCCGCTCCAAAACGCCCTCACCAAAAAGTGCGGCGTCTCGCCTGACTGCGTGGTCGCCGCCATCGGCACCTCCATGGCCAACTATCTGGCCATGGCCGCCGTCATCGAGCCGGGTGACGAAGTGCTCATCGAGCATCCCGCCTACGATCCGCTCATCGCTGTCGCTCGCTATCTCGGCGCCGACGTGCAGCACTGGGCGCGCCGCTTCGAAAATAGTTTTCGCATTGACCCCGCAGAAATCCAGCGCCACGTCACGCCCTGCACCCGCCTTATCGTTCTCACCAATCTGCACAATCCCAGCGGCGTGCTCGCGGACGACGCCACGCTTCGCCAGGTCGGAGAAATTGCCCGCCGCGTCGGCGCGCACGTTTTGGTGGACGAAGTGTATCTGGAAATGCTCGCCACACAGCCGCAACCGGTCGCGCCGCGCTCTGCGTTTCATCTCGGCGAAGAATTTATCGTCACCAGCAGCCTCACCAAAGCCTACGGCTTGAGCGGCCTGCGCTGCGGCTGGATTCTGGCCCGCCCGGACCTGGCCAAGAAAATGTGGCGCCTCAACGACCTCTTCGGCAACATTCCCGCGCACACCGCCGAGCTCCTCAGCGTCATCGCACTGGATCGCCTCGACAAAATCGCCGCCCGCGCCGCTGCATTGCTCGAAAAAAATCGCGCCCTGCTCGACCGCTTCCTCGATTCGCGCCGCGACCTCGAAGTTGTGCGTCCCGCATGTGGCACGATTGTCTTTCCGCGCCTCAAGCTTGCGCAGTCCGGCCATCGTTCTGCCGCGCAGGCCGAAAAGTTCTTCGCCCTGCTCCGCGAAAAATATGAAACCTCGGTTGTCCCTGGGAAATTCTTCGACCTGCCGGAACACTTCCGCATCGGCATCGGCGGCGACACCACCACTCTTGATGCTGCCCTCGCCCGCCTGGCCTCTGCTCTGGACTCGCTCGGCTAGTTGGGGCGCTGCCCTACTGCATCACGTTCCGTATGATGTCCGCGATCACGGAAGTCTTTTCATTCATCAGGATCACGCTCCCCGCGAGAATCACGCGGCGATATCCGCCGGGCAGCCGAGGCAACTGCCGTTCCAAATCGTCCGGCAGCGGCTGGACTCGCTTCTGCAACCCGGGCGGAAGCGTGCCGCGCTCGCGGAGTTGTTTTTCCAGTCCCGGAGGCAGGCGGTCGCGCTTGGCCAATCCGGGCGGCAGATTGCTCCGCGAATTCCGGAACCAATTCGTAATCAACGTGCGCTGTTGCGGGCTGAAAATCATGCCGGACCCCGACTCCGCGTCCTCGTCTCTTCCGCGGCCATCTCTCCTGCGACCTTCAGCGTAACGCGCATCGCGGTCTTCGCTTGCGTCGCGCCCGGCCTGCGCGCGGCTCGGGTCTTCCCCGACTCGCGGAAGTCTCGAAAGCTCTCGGGAATTGACGGAAACGGAAGTCAGATTAAATGTGAGCTGCGTTTCCGACGGCAGAGCAATTTCTTTCTTGCCGGTCAGGTAGGCGGCCAGCGTGCCTGCTCCCGCTCCAGTGGCTGCGCCGATGGCCGCACCTTTTCCGCCGCCCAGCACGCCGCCAAGCACCGCGCCGGCTCCCGTGGAGCCGCCGATGATGACCACGTTGCGTGTCGTGTGCGACCCCGCCTTAATCGTCAGGTCCTGCGTATCGAGAGGAACCCTTCCCGCGGACGACTGCACGCTCTCGAGCCGCAGCGTGATCGAAGCGGGCTTCTTCAGACGCCCGGAACTGATGGCCTCGCGCACGCGGCCCGTCACCCGCGAGCCCTGGGGCGCGACCACGCGCCCGTTCATCACCAGCGGCTGGTCCAGCATGGCGGTAAACGTCTCGCCAGTCTGACTGCGCTCCGTGCTCAGCGCATCCACCAGTCGCACGGACGCCGTGTTGGGCGTTTGTGATGACGCTGTGCCGGCCAGACCGCAAATCAGCAGGAGTCCCGCCGCAAGACAAATCCAGAATTTTCTTTTCATGGTATTCACTCCGGTCTCGCTCACATGACCTTCTTTCAGAGCTGGTGCGTTTAGGTTAGCACAAACCTGGCCGCTATTTGCGTAACGAACCCGTCTACATTCCCACTGGTAAACGCCTCCCTCGCCTGCCCATGTACACCCGTCCCTGCCGGGGGAAGGTGCCAAATGGAAAATTTGGTGCCCAAGAGAGGACTCGAACCTCCACTCCCGTGAGGGAACTAGCTCCTGAAGCTAGCGCGTCTGCCAATTCCGCCACTTGGGCACAAGCTGCGGTAAATCGAGGCTTTTTCATTGTGCCCGGCGCATCCCGCTTTGTCAACGCGCCGCCGCACCTTCGCTTTTCCGCTCTGTTGTGTGACTGGACAATCGGGAGCCATGAAGTTGCATCCATTCTTCCGTGGGAGGCGTATGCTTCTTTGTAGCAACGGATTCACCTGGGCTTCCACGGGCCGCTCGCCCGCACCCGTGGAATGCAGTGGCCGCCCGCCCGGCGCGGCACTGGAGCTGGAAATCATTTGATTACCGAACCGAGGGCCCACAGTATGTCTGAAACGCCAATCCGCGAGCGCCGCCGCGGCGAGCGCGTCATCATCCGCATTCCCGTTATGCTCTACGGCCTGACCAAGGACAACCGTCACATCAGCGAGGAGGCCGAAACCGTGGCCATCAGCCGCACCGGCGCACTGGTGCGTTCCCGCAGCCCGTTCAAGACCGGCGGCGTGGTCGAGGTCACTAACAGCTTCTCCAAACAAGCCGACAAATTCCGCGTGGTCTGGGCCAGTGACGCGCCACGCCAGGGCTGCTACGACCTCGGCGTCGAGATGCTCACGCCTCGCGACGATTTCTGGGGCCTCTCCTTTCCCGCCGCCACTTCCGCCAAATCCTAGGCGCTTCCTTTTTTCTACACGCTACACCATTCCTTGTCCCTACTCGTCACTCCTCCCCGTCTTCCGGGTGTATACTCGCCGCAGAGGTGGAGCCGCCCGGCTCTGCCGCAGCTCCGCGCTGTGCAGCGATTCTGTCCGGCGGGAGGACACCATGAATCTCAGTCCGCTGAACATCCTGCTGATCCTCTGGGGTGTAGTGACCGTAGCGCTCATCATCATGCTGATTTTCCGCAGCATCCTGGAGCTCAAAGAAGAAGATCAAATCTTTCTCGACAAAGCCGAAGACCACATCGCCCGGGAACAAAAAGCGCTGGTGGACCGCCTGATTCGCCTCAGTAAGCCCATCACCGTGCTCGGCGTGACCTCCGGCGTGCTCCTGCTGGCCATCGCCGGCTTGTGGCTCTATGAAGGACTGAAAACGTTTTGATGCGCAGCGGGGAGTTGCCTCAATAGGACTGCCTCGCGCGCGGATTTTTAGGCGTCGCGGTCGTTCCGTGTGCGCGGTAGGATGACTCTAGGTAAGCAGTAGCCGTTGTTTCTTATCCTGCATCTTCTCTTGCCAAATTTCTATCTCAAATCTACGCGTTTCGGTTTTCGCTCTTTTCTATTTTCTCTTTTCAGCCTGTGTTCATCGGCCGTTCCACGCGCCGCTAGGGCTTGGGGGCCGCCGGCGGCGGCGACATATCCGCCACCACGGACGTGTGGTCGTGCACGATCATCCATTTCCCCGCGCGTTTTTCGAGCACCAGCGTGGTTTGTCCGCGCCAGCGCGCCACGTTGCCGTCCACTTGCCCGTTGAATTCCCACTGGAAGCTGGACCACGCCAGCGTCCCGCGCACCACCGTGTACGTGTTAGAGCGGTCCTTCTGCACGGAGCTGACGCGCGCGCGCAGCTTTTGATACGTGGCCAGAAAATTCGGCCAACCCATGATGGGCGCCTCGAACGATCCGCTCACCACGGACACGTCGTCCGCGTACACGCTGTGCAGCAGGTTGGTGTCCCCCAGTTGCCAGGCCGCCAGCATCTCCGCGATGCGGTAGTCGATCACATTGTTGTCGTTGGCCTGCGGCATGCCTGCCTGTGCAGGAGACTCCACCTGTTCCGCCTTCATTTTCGGCGCCTTCTTGTCCTTCGGCGGATTCTGCGGCTTCTCCTGAGCCACCGCTACGTCGACCGCCATCCCCGCCAGCATCATCGCCAGCGCCATCATTCCCGCCACCGCTCCCCGCCGCCAAATTGCTCTCATCGCTTCCTCCACTGTGTCACTCTTCCACTCTGAAACTCTGCAACTCTTCATCACTTTTTCATTCCCTGCGAAAGCAGATTCACAAACAGCCGGTACGCGCCCGGCACGCCTTCCGGCAATTGCCGGAAGAACGACAGCCCCGTATAAATGTACACGCCCTTTCCATGCTTCGCGTACAGCAGCGCGCCCAGCGCTTCTTGCTCGCCCGGATCTTTCATCGCCAGCACTGGCGTGTATTTCGCATCGAACGTGCCCCAGTAATATAGTCCGCGCTCCTGCACCCAACCGCTGTAGTCTTCGATGCGGATGGCGTTCGGAAAGTTCAGCAGCGGATGCAGAGGTTCCAGGATGCGCACCGGCGAATTTTCATCCGTTGTGCGCAATCCGTTGCCGATCGTCGCCGGATACGGCGCCGGCTTGAGCTGGTTCCACACGCCTTCGCGCTGGTACTGCACCACCAGCGTCCCTCCCGCTGCCGCGTAATCGAGCAGCCGCTGATTGGCCCGCGCCAGGTCGCTGCGCAGCTCGTACGCGCGGATGCCGATGCAAATCGCGTCGTACTTCGACAACTCCCCAAACGCCAGCGCTGCCTCGTCCAGCAGTTCGACGTGCACGCCAATTTCGCGCAGCGCCTGCGGAATTAAATCGTTTTCCGCTGTCACGTACCCCACGCGCAATTCCTTCGGCACCGCCACGTCCATTACGTGCACGCGCGCCACCGCTGGCTCGCTCCACATCCGTGTCGGCAGCGTCGTCAACGGTTCGAGCGACGTCCGGAATTCTTCGCCATCCGTGCGCTTCGCATACGCCTTCAACTCATATTTCCCCGCCGCAATTTTCACCGGCGGCCGCACTGTGAACCGCACCAACTGATCCCCAGGACCGGCAAACTCCACCGCCTGCCCCGCTCCATTCGGGCTCGGCGCCGACCACCCGGCCGGCACTTCAATTCCCACCGTGATTTTCTCCGCCGCCGTCGCGTAATGCCTCACGCGCACTACGATTTCTCGCTCTGTCTGTTTCTGACTTCTGATTTCTGACTTCTGATTTCCTCCACTGACCACCACGATTTCCTTCGGCTCGAGCGTCAGGGTCACCGCTGGCACCAACAGCAACGGCCGCGTCTCCGCGCTCACCGACGTCACTCGCGTCGCCGTCACCTCCGTATCCGTCTCGAACGCATGCTCACCCGCTTTCGCCTTCAGCCGCGCCTTCACCAGCGCCGCCGGCCACGGATAAATCCACTCGCCGTTTTTCGGATTCGTCTTCGCGTCCTTCGCGATCGCCACCGTGAACCGCACGCCGCCCGTCGGCAGTTTCTCTTCTTTGGTGACGCTCCATCCTTCCGGCAGTGCCAGGCTTGCGCCTTCGATTTCCACCGGCACGTCGTTTCGCTTCAGCCAATTCACCGTCACCGTGAACGACTCGCCCGCCACCACCTCGCTCCGCTCCGCCTGCGCATCAATGCGCACCCCCGCCGCCATTCCCAGCGCGCCACGAATGTGCTGCGTAATCTGGCGAATCTCACTCGTGCCATTGGCAAGTTCCTCCATGCGGTTTCCAACCGTGACCACAGCTCGGGTGCCGGAAAACGGCCGGCCTGCTTCCGCAAGCTCTTTCACCGTCGCGGCCCAATCAAGATTCCGCGCTGTTTCTTCTGCGCGTCGGAGTGCTGCACTTGACTTTTCTAAGTCAGACCGAAACGCACTTTCAACCGCCGGGAATCGGCTGACAAAGGAATCGAGCATCGCGGCCAGCAGTGCCGCATCCGGCTTCGCTCCTTCCACTGCCACCAGCGTGATGGGCCTCCGGAAAAACGGCGAACTCCGCACTCCACCCACTCCCTGCGTTCGGTGATTCAGGTAGCCTTCGACTCCAATTTCTCCCCAGCTTTTTCCCCACAGCGGCGAAATCTCGCTCACGGGAATTGAAAATCCGTCCGCCGGCGCATTTCCGCGCGACAGTTGCAGCAGCGCCTTCGCCTTCCACGGCTGCAATCCTTCTTCGATCAGTTTGGGAAACGCCTTCGCGTCTGCCGCCATCGCATACGCCTGCGGCGTCAGAATTCCCGACGCTTGATGCTGTCCATGACCCGTGCGCACTCCTCCCCAACTATTAATAATCACGTGCGGCCGAAACGTGCGGATTACGCGCACCATATCTTCCAGCGTTTGATCGCCCCACACTTTCAGCGCTTCGTCCGCCGTCTTGGTGTACCCAAAATCCGCCGCGCGCGTAAAAAACAGCCGCGTGCCGTACACGCGCGTGGCATTCATCAACTCTTCCGTGCGCAACACGCCGAGCTGCGGCGCTTGTTCCGGCCCCAGCGCGTTTTGCCCTCCTTCGCCGCGCGTCAGCGAAAGCAGCGCCACGTCCGCATGCAACCCGCGCGCGAGATACGACAGCACCGCGCCCGGCTCGTCGTCCGGATGCGCCGTCACGTACAAGATGCGCGTCGTCACTCGCGCCTTTTCAATCGCCTCGATCACTTCCGGCAGCGACTGCCCGTTGTTTCCCGGCGCGCCACTCTGCGCTCTCATCGGCTGCGCCATTCCCGCCAGCGCCACCGCGCAAAGCAGCAATCCAACAATCACGAATTGTCTTTTCTTTATTTTGTTTTCCATTTTCTATTTTCTATTTTCCATTTTCTGTTTCAGTATCTGCGTTCATCTCCGGTTTAGGGAGTCCGGTGGACTCCACCGGAGTCCGCAGACCGGACTGCGGTTCCCAAAGGTTTTGCATCGAATGGCCATTCCTTTTGCGTCCTCGCCCTCACCAGAAACACCGCCGCTCCCGTCAGCATCAGCAGCACCGCCGCCAGCCGCAAATCAATTCGCACATCGAGCACGGTGATGCTCCCCGTGGCCACGAACACCGCCAGCCACGCCGCCACCACCAGCACCACCGGCAGCGGGTAGAGCCACATTTTGAACGGAAAGCGCGCGGGAGGCCAGCGCCGTCGCAGCATCATCAAGCCCACCGCTCCGCCGATGAACTGCACCAGGATGCGCATCGCCAGGATTGCGCTGATCACCTCGCGCAGCCGGAACAGCAGGCTGAACACCAGCGCCGTCGCGCCCAACGCCAGCAGTGACACGTGCGGAAAATGTTTTGTCGGATGCACGCGCCCGAACACCGAAAAAAATGTGCCGTCCACGGCCGCTGCGTACGGCACGCGCGAGTAGCCCAGCGTCAGTGCAAACAGCGACCCGAACGCAATCCACAAAATCATCACCGTGGCCACCTGCGCTGCACCGGCTCCGTAGATGCGCTCCACAAACGTGCTTACGATGAACTTGGACGTGCGCGCCTCCTGCCACGGCACCACGCCCAGGATGCTGGTTTGCATCAGCAGGTACAGCACGGCGATGCCGATGATCGAAATAAAAATACTCTTCGGAATATTTCTCTGCGGGTCGCGGATTTCCGCGCCGAGGTGGCAGACGTTGTAGTAGCCCAGATAGCTGTAGATCGTGCGCACCGTCGCCGCGCCCAATCCCGCGAAAAATGCCCACGAAAAATCCCATGCCCCGGCTTCGTAGGTGAACACCTGCGCGGCGTTAAAGTGCGTCACGCCGCCGAAAATCAGCCACACCATCGTGGCCACCACGCCCACCCAGATGAGCATGGAAATTTTCCCAATTGTGGTAATCCGCCGGTACAGCAGAAACATCAGAAATACAATCAGCCCGCCGCGCACCGCGCGTTCCGCCACCGGCCCCAGCGGCACCAGGTACATCAGGTATTCCCCGAACCCGATCGCCGCGCTGGCCATCACCAGCGGGGCTTGGAACATCGTCTGCCAGATGAACAGGAACGACATCACGCGTCCCCACCGCTGCGGCCCGTAGGCCTCGCGCAAAAAAACGTAGCTCCCACCGGCCTCCGGCATGGCCGCGCCGAGCTCCGCCCACACGCAGCCGTCCAGCAGCGACAGCGCCGCGCCTGCCACCCACGCGGCGAGCGCTTGCGGCCCTCCCATGTCCTGAATGACCAGCGGCACCACGACAAACGGACCAATGCCCACCATGTCGATCATGTTGAGCGACGTGGCTTCCGCCAACCCCAGCCCCCGCTCCAACTTCACCGAATTCACGTTTGTTCCCATGAGCGCTTTCAAAGAGGCAGCAAGAATAGCAAACATCCGGCTCCCGCACGCCACACTTCGTTCTATGTCTCGTCGTTCCCCTCTTCTCTCTCTGTGTCTCTGTGCCTCTGTGGCTATCCTTCGTCTTTCGCCTTTCTTTGAGATATTCTCTCCTCGCCATGACCACGCTCGGCGTTGCGCTGACGGCCGCTACGGCCACCATCCTCGTCGCGGAATTCTTCCGCCACCGCTCGCGTGCCTTTCCGTTTTACGGATGGATGGGCCTCGCCGCGCTCACGGGTTTCGAGTGGCTGATGTTCCATCACGTCGAGCCGGTGGCCACGTACTTCACGCCGCTGGCTTGGTCCTGCTACATCCTCATCGCCGACGCCGCCGTCTTCTCCATCAACGGCAAATCGCGTCTCCAGCAAGCGCCGCTGCAATTTGCGCGCATCGCTCTGCTTTCGCTGCCGCTGTGGCTCATTTTCGAAGCCTACAACCTGCGCCTGCAAAACTGGACCTACGTCGGCCTGCCGAAATTCTGGCTGGCAAAATATTTTGGCTACGCCTGGTCGTTCATGACCATCACGCCGGCCATTTTCGTCACCACCGATCTCATTCGCGCGTTCGGCTGGTTCAAACCCACCAGGCCGGTAAAGTTTTCTCTGAACGTGCACCGCGCGCTGATTGTTTCCGGCGCGCTGCTGCTTATTCTTCCTCTGACGCTTCCCCGCGAAATTGCCGCGTATCTTTTTGCATTCGTCTGGCTGGGCTTCGTCCTGCTCCTCGACCCCGCCAACTACCACTTGCGTTTGCCCTCGCTGCTCGGCGATCTCGAGCTTGGCTACCGCGACCGCGTTTACGCGCTGCTGATTTCCGGCTGGGTCTGCGGCATCTTCTGGGAATTCTGGAACAAGTGGGCCGTTGCAAAATGGATTTACATTTTTCCAATGTTTCAGCAATGGAAAATTTTCGAACTGCCCGCCCCTGGCTTCCTCGGCTTTCCGCCCTTTGCGCTGGAATGTTTCGCGATGTACGTCGCCGCCGCGCGCCTCCTCAGCTGGCTCAAGCCCCGCACGTAATGAATCAAGGTGACAGGCGTCAGTGGTCAGTTCTCAGTTTTCAGGATTCGTTTTTTGTAATTAATCTGCGCTTATCTGCGTTCATCTGCGGTTCCCTTTGGTTTTTCCCTGATCTCTGGTCCCTGCCTTTATCGTGTAAACTATTCTCGATGCTTTGCCGCGCTGCCATTTTTCTTTTTCTGCTCGCTCTTGCCGCCGCGTCCGCGCCCGCCAAGAAACTCAACGCCCCGCCGGAAGCCCGCGAAGGCCTGCGCCACATGTACGCAGGTGACACGCCCCGCGCCATCGAACTCTTCCGCAAGGTGCAGCAGGCCCATCCCGATAGCCCGCTCGGCTATCTACTCGAAGTGAACGCGCTGTGGTGGAAGATGTATTGCGCCGCTTGCGAAATCAAATGGAACACCATTGACGCTTACAAGCGCGGCAAACTCCCCGAGGACGACTATTATTTTTCGCTGGCCGACAAAGCCATCGCACTGGGCGACGCCCAGCTCGCGAAATCACCCAGCGCGGAAATGAATCTCTACGTCGGCATGGGCTATGCGCTGAAGGCGCGGCTGTATGGGTTGCGCGTGGAAGCCAAGCCTGTCGCGCGCGCCGGCGTGAAGGCCCGCGAATATCTGCTGCGCGCGTCGCAACTCGATCCCGAACTCGGCGACGCCTACACCGGCCTGGGTCTCTACAATTATTTTGTGGACGCGCTTTCCTGGTGGGCCAAGATGCTGCGGTTTTTCATGGGCATTCCCGGCGGCACAAAGAAGGAAGGCATGCGGCTTCTCGAGCGCGCGCTGCGGGATGGCGACATGTCCGTCGGCGAAGCGCGCTTCTACTACGCCAAGAATCTGCGCAACTACGACCAGAACTACGCTCGCGCCATCGAGCTGCTCACGCCGCTCGTCGAGGAGTATCCGACGAATCCGATTTTTCAGCTCGTTCTCGGCGACATGCACGTCAAGCTCGGCCACTACGCGCAGGCCACCAAGTATTTTCTCGCCGCGAAAAAACTGACCACCCACGATGCCGCTTGCGACGCCCGCATCGCCAAAGTCGCCACCGATGCGCTGGCGCTTCTCCCCGCCTCCGCCGTGACGTCCGTCAGCTCCCGTTAACTTCTTCCGTCATCTGCGTTCATCGGCGGTTGCGCGATGCGTTTGCCGAAGTAAACGATGAGCGTGCGAGGACCACCCCGAGGACGCACCCGTACTGTGCACCGTCCCGCCTAGGCAACGAGGAGGCGGGCGCGGCCTCGGCGGACGAGGCGGCGCGGCCGGACAACAATCTGCACATCGCGGCCCAACAAAATCAGGAAGCGCACGAGGCGTTCGAGCGAAAAGCCAGAAAGACGGCCGCGCTTGAGCGCGGACACTTTGGGCTGGTCGACTCCGAGCAGGGCAGCGGCCCGGGCCTGGGTCAGCCCGCGACGCTGGATGATCGCGGTGATTTTGTGGGCCAGCTCCGCCTTGGCGAGTAACTCTTCTGCATTTGGAAAGCCCAAGTCGGCAAAAACATTGCCGCTGCTGACTGTGTAATCCGCTTTGGACCGCATACTAGTCCTCCTGTTGGGCGTGCAATTCCGTCGCCCGTTTCAATCGCTGTTGCACCAAACTGAGTTCAGACTTCGGCGTGGCAATGCCCCGCTTGGATTTCTTCTGAAAGGCGTGGAGCACATAGACCTTGCCTGCGAGCCGGAGCGTATAGACGGCTCGAAACGTGTCACCGCGATGGTCTGACACTACCTCCAAGACCCCGGAGCCAAAACCTTTCAAGGGCTTGGCACGCTCGTGTTTCTCCCCAAGTTGCGCTTTGTACAGCGCGTAGCCGATTTCCTCCTGCACCGCCTTGGGAAATGCCCGCAAGACCACCAGGGAATCGCCCATCCAGATCACGGGCTTGAGGGAAGCGGGCATCACAGGAGCAGGATATGCCATTTATGGCATAGCGTCAACAGCCAATCGGTTTATTTGCGTTCAACCGTGGATGCGAGACGGTCTTTCATGACGTAGGTCATCACCGTACCGAGGAAGACGCCGATGACGTAGCCGTAGGGGAGGCCGAAGGCGATGAGGCCGACGAGCAGCACGATGAAGAAATCGGCGGCACTGGAGAGCATGTCGCGGACGAGCTTCATCAGCGCGAGCGCTTCGAACAGCAAAATCACGCCGAGCACGGGCAGCGGAAACAATTTCACCGCGAACTGAAATCCACCGCCGAAAAACAATCCCAGCGTCAAATACAGCGCGCCGTAGATGACCACGCTGCCGCCGGTGCGTCCGCCGAACGCGTAGTGTCCGGCGATGCCGCCGGAGCCGTGACATGTGGGCACACCGCCGAAGAACGGGCTCACCAAATTCATCAGCGAATAGGTGAGGCTGATTTTTCGCACGGTCACTTTTTTCTCGGGAAATAAGTCGTCGGCGACGCGCTGCGACGCCAATATTGAATTTCCGAGCGACAACGGCAGTTGCGGCAACGCGAGAATCAGGAATCCGGTGAGCACATCGGCCCACTGCGGAGTGTGCAATTGCGGCAAGCTGATTCCCACAGCGTGAGAAAACGCGCCGCCGTCGAGCTTGAAGAGCAGCGCGTAGGCGACGCCCAGCAAAATAATGAATGGTGCGGGCGGAAATCTTCGGTTGCCGAGCAGCGCCAGCGTCAACGCAAACGCGAGAAAGGCCAGCGCGTAGCCCGGCCAGCCGTCGGAGGTGACGTAGTCGCGCAGCGCGAGCGACGCGAGCTGCATCCCCAATCCGAATTGCACGCCGCGCACAACGCTCTTGGGCACGATACGCGCCACCCAGCCGATGAGTCCGGTCAGCGTCAGCAGCAGCATGACGATGCCGATGGCCAGGCCTCCGCCGTAGAGCACGTTGGGCGCGAGCTTTTGCGTGATGACGATGACCGCCATGGCCTTGAGCGGCTGCACGGGCATGGGCATGCCGTAGGTCAGTCCGGTGATCACCTGCATCGCGCCAAAAATAATCAGCACGCTGGGCGCATCGAGACCGGCGGCGAGAATCATGCCTACCAGCAGCGGAAAATCCGTGCCGATATCTCCGAACGCCCCGGAGAGCTCGTTGCGGTCCAGCCGGATTCGCGAGCGGAGCCAGGTCATGGAGTCCACAGATTACGCAGAATGGAGAAGATAGAAAATAGAAAAGAGAAAATAGAAAATGGGAAGAACGGAGAAATACCCCGCGTCTAAAGACGCGGGCTACAACCTACGGCACGTGGGCCAGCGCGCGAACCCGTTCGGTCGGCGGCGGGATCCACTGCTTTCTGCGGCTCCCGACCTCACCGTTTCGGAGTTGCCGGCTCCGCATCCAATTGTTCAAGCACCTTGAGGACCTTTGCGCCAGTCGGGCGGACGTTGTCACCTTGCGTGATGTACTCCCAGCGAACCGTCCCCCCGGCATCGAGCACGAACTCCGCCGAGCGGGCGATGTCCGCCCCATCCGGGCCTTCGCGCGGATGAAGCAGGTCGTAGCGCCGGATCACTTCGGTGTTTGCATCAGACAAGAAGGTAAACGCATAGCCCTGCTTGGCGGCATGCTGGCGGGTGACCTCTACCGGATCCACGCTAATGGCTACGATACGCGCCCCACGGGCCTGGAATTGATCGAGGGTCGTCTGAAAACTCCGCAACTCGGAGTTGCACGGCACTCACCAGTAGCCGCGGTAGAAAATCAAGACCAACCATCGCGTCTTCCGGTTCGCCTCCCCTGCATCCGCGGCGGGCGAAGCCAGCAGATCGGAAAGCTTGACGGGCTTCCCGGTGGCGTCCGGCAGGGTAAAGTCCGGAGCCTTCTGGCCGACTTGGGGTGCTCCTTTTCCTACTTTCTCTTGAGCCGCAGGCCGGCTCGCCGGCACCAGCAAGCAGATCAGAAGCAACAGAATGTTTCCGAAAACCCGCAGGCTTCTTCGAGCGATTCTCATGTCAGCTCCATTTCCCGGCGGCCCCTTGTCGCAGCGTGGCGCATTACTTTCTAAGCGGCGGCAAATGAACCAGCTTTCTCATTGGCAATTCCTATCACAGCCATCCGTACGGAATGTTCGTCTTGTACACACGCCAGGAGAACACGGCGGCCAATAGGATGAGCAGACCCGTGAGGGGCAGGTCGAAGCGCACAAATACCTGGAGACCCAGAAGAACGAGTGTAATCACAAAGAAAAGACAGAAACCGGCTAGCTTTTTCCGCCGGGAGCGCCAAGGCAAAAGCTGGTCGGCAATGGCAGGAGGAATTTCCCCACCCTCAACCTGTGCCAGCAGTGCCTCGATGCGTGGCTGAATGCCAAAGTGAACGTAGGAGAGAAGGATGGTGAGCAGAAGCAGCAGGACGAGTTTTGCCAGGAGAATTCTATTGGTGAAGAGCACACGGAGCGATTGTCCTGGCAGCAGAATCAGCAGGATGCCGGTGATAAAGACGGTCACCTGGAAGACGAAGCAGCGGGCGGCGTTCGACTTGATGAGGTTCTCAAAGTAGCGGTCCACCGCGAAGGGAGCCTTTCCGAAGCGAAGCCGCTCGTTGACCACAATCAGGTTGTAGAGCGGAGTGGCCATGAACACGACGGTTAGGATGTGAAGGAACTTGATCGCATCATAGGCGCTCATTGCTTACACCCTTCCCCTAGCCGGCTGACCTGAACGAGTTTTTGTACCACCGCAAGTGAGAGAGTTCATATCACAGCCATGGGCTGCGAAGATGGATTTGCTGGAACCAAGAGGCTGTGGTTTCGGCTCATTATAGCTGACAACCCACCAGAGCTGGCCAAGACCTCACCGGTAGTTCTGAATCACGTACAGGTCGCCCTGATCGACGTCGCGCGTGAACACAATCCATCTGCCATCGGGCGACCAACCTCCGCTGTGGACATGGGATGCGCCGGCTGGGAGAGTGAGCGGTTGCGGCGCTCCCACCATGCGCGGCAGTCCGGCCGGGGTCGCTGGCGGCATCAAACGCAACTGGTTCAGCTGCATGTTGAAATGGCTCGGCGCGTAACAGTACATGATGGCGCGGCCGCCGGGCGCGGACACCAGTTCAGCGCTCGGCCCTTTCACGAGGATGGCCTGCTCGCCGGTTTCCAAATTCGCCGCAACCAGCTCCACAGGACCTTTTCGATCGGGGTCTTGCCGCGTGAAGACCACGCGGCGGCTGTCCAAGTACCAATCGAAACGCAGCACGCCGAACAAGCGGGCTTGGGAGTTCTTGCCCTGAGGGTCGATCACCCAGAGAGCGGAGCCCTTCGGGCTGGGCGCAATGTAGCCGATCAACTTGCCGTCCGGCGACCACCGGGGGGGAGTGCTTAACGTAGTCCCGGAGCCACCAGGCAGCGGGATACTCTGCTCCGTCAGCCGGCGCAGCGCGCCCGTCTCGACATTGACGACCCACAGGTGGGCATCGCCTTCGCGGTCGGAAAAAAAGACAATTTCGCGCCCGTCAGGAGACCAATCCGGCAGAAGATCGTTTCGGGGATGGTTGGTGAGCTGGCGCTCGGCTTTGCTCTTGCGATCCAGCAGCCAAAGCTCCAGGTTCCCGCTGCGATTCGAGTGATAGACGATCTGCTTCCCATCGGGTGAAATGCGCGCGCCGAAATTGTCTGCGGTATTGAACGTGAGTCGCTCTTCCGCTCCACCGGCCACGTTCAAAACCTGTAGATCAACCTGGTGGCTGAACGGAGAATAGGCGAGCTGCCCGTTACGCCCCACCACCGGCGCCATATCCCTGCCCTGCCCTGTCGTAAGCCGGCGCAGGCGGCGCGACTTCAATTCAATATCCCAGAGGTTCTCGCCACCGCCGCGTTTGGAAACGAACACTACACGCTTGCCATCCGACGACCAGGCGGGCTGGTTGTTGCGATACTCATCTTCCAGCAGCGGCTGCGGCGCACCGCCACCTGCGGGCATCGTCCACAGGCTGCTCTTCCCGGCCTGACTGCGTTCAAAGACAATCGTCGAGCCATCGAAGGACCAAGAAGCACCCAGGTCCGCTACACCGGGTCCGGGCTGCGTGAGCTGCAATTCCTGTCTGGAGGCCACACTCGTTTTCCAGATGGCAATCTTCCCATCCGACTCGAGACGCGAGAATAACAGCTCCTTGGAGTCCGGCGACCAGGGCACCGCCCCCATCGTCCGGACTGCGTCAAACGTTCTTTCCAGGAACGGAAAGTGTGTCTCCGCGAGCTTCCGGGGCACGCCGCCGAGCGGCGGAACCAAGTAAATGTCGCTGCCGGAGCCATGGTCGGCCAAAAAAGCGAGGTATTGGCCATCGGGCGACCATCGGGGCAGAGTCTCATCAAAGGGAGTCTGTGTGATTTGAACCGGATCGCCGCCCGCAGCCGGCATGACAAAAATGTCCATACTGCCCTTGGCGTTGTGGGCGTAGGCGATGAAACCGCCATCCGGCGACCAGCTTGGCAACCACTCCAACCCAAGAAAACTGGTGAGCGGTCTGACGTTCCAGGCCGGGCTCGCTTCTTGACGATCGCGCCGCCACAGGAAAACACCCGCAAGCAACCCCAGTAGCACAACTCCGCCGACGACGGCCCATCCCATGCGGCGCCGCGGGGCCGTCGCAGCGGGAACGACCACGGCTTGCGCGGTCGCCATGCGCGCGGAACTCGTGTCGCGCTTCAGACGCTTGAGGTCCGCGCGCAGCTCGGCCGCAGATTGGAAGCGCACCTCGCGATCTTTTTCCAGCGCCTTGGAGATGATGCGTTCGAGGTCCGGCGGAAGTTCCGGGTTCAGGCGCAAGGGCGAAGTCGGCGTTCGGTTCAGGATGGCGTCGTGCAGGATGGCCGTGGTGTTGCCGGAAAACGCCTGCTTGCCCGTGCTCATTTCGTAGAGCACCGCGCCGAACGAAAATAAATCCGTGCGCGGGTCGAGTTCTTCGCCGCGGGCCTGCTCCGGGCTCATGTACGCCGCGGTGCCCACGGCCGTGCCCGGGCTGGTGAGATGCTGCTCGGCCGCGTCCGCCGTGGCCATCACCGACGCGCCGGGAGCCCCCTCGGCGGCGGCGAGTTTGGCCAAGCCGAAGTCGAGCACCTTGGCCTGGCCGCGGCGCGTCACAAAAATGTTGGCGGGCTTGATGTCACGGTGGATGATGCCCTTGGCGTGCGCGGCATCGAGCGCGTCGGCGATTTCGCTGCCCAGATCGAGAATTTCTTCCGTGCGCAGCGGCCCGCGCGTCAGACGCTGCCGCAGCGTCTCGCCCTCCAGCAGCTCCATGGCGATAAACGGCTGGCCCTCGTACTGGTCGATTTCGTAAATCGTGCAGATGTGCGGATGATTCAGCGCGGAGGCCGAGCGCGCTTCGCGCTGAAAACGCTCCAGCGCCTGCGCGTCTTTCGCCAATTCTTCCGGGAGAAACTTCAGGGCCACTTGCCGGCCGAGTTTCGTATCCTCGGCGCGATACACCACGCCCATGCCCCCGCCGCCCAGCTTTTCGAGGACGCGATAGTGCGAAATGTTCTGGCCAATCATGCGCAAAAGTTGGCCCTAGAGGAACATAGCTGGGCGGCCGTTGTCCAGTAAGGAAGTGAAGAGATCCGTTTTCAGTTTTCCGTGGTCAGATTTCAGTCACTTTTTTCCAGCGGGGACGCGGCGGCGGAGTTCTTCGAACACGTTGAGGATCAGCACAAACTTGTCGTTTTTTTCGGCGGCGATTGCCTGGCTTTCTGGAAAGCGCAGCACCGCGAAGCGTTTTCCGTCGGGCGCCACGTCGTAGTTGGGACGGCCTCCGATATCGGCCAGTTGTCCGGGGGAACACAGCACCGGCTTGTCCGCCTGGAATGACCCGCCGACAACATGATAGTTGGCGACCATGAGCCGGGTTTCTTCGAGCGCGCGATAGAAAAGTTCCTTGCCATTCCTCGACCAGCGGGGATGCCCGCCGCCCCCGTTGGAGATCATCCATTTGCCCTCGCCGCTGGGGAAGGGCCGGACATACACTTCATTCCTTCCCGATTCGTTGGAACCGTAAGCCAACCAGCGTCCGTCCGGAGAGAAAGCGGGATTATTTTCATTGAAGGGCGTCCTCAAGAAGAGTTTCGGCGTGCCCGGCTTCCAGCCGGACTTCTCATCCCCTTCCATCGGCAGCACCCAGATGTCGTTGCCCGTGGCCTGAGCAGATTCCCAATAGGCTAGAAACTTGCCGTCCGGCGTCCAGGAACTCGGGAATTGAGTGTTTTTGCTTTCCGTGAGCCGCTGAATTTCTCCGGTGCCGTCTGCCCGCTGCCAATACAGGTTCTGGAAGCCGCTGCGATTTGAACTGAAGGCGTGGCGCTGCCCGTCCGGCGTCCACACCTGCGCAAAATCATTGCCCGAAAAAGTGAGCCGCGTCATGGTGTCGCGCGCCCAGTCGTACACCCACACGTCGTTGGAGCCTCCCTCGCTCACGCTCAGCGAGAGCCGCTTGCCGTCCGGGGAAATCCGCGGATTGACGTAGTCCCCGAGAACCGCTCGCAGCAGTTGAAACTTTCCTTCGCGATCCATCCAATAGACCGCCAGCCTGCTTGCCTGGCTCTCCCCGCTCACGTACACAAACGATCCCGTGTTGGAAAAACTGAATTGCGCGCCGCCAACCGAGGCAGCGAAAACGACGCGCTCCAAAAACGGCGCGGGCGGCCCGGTCACTTCCAGCCGGTTGATGTCGAACGGTACCGCGAATAGATTGCCCCCTTGCGCGTAAATGATGTGGCCGCTGGGCACATAACGGCCGTAAGAACCGCTCGTGGCCACCGTCCGCCTTTCTCCGCTTTTCAGCAATTGCACCACGACGCTGCCGGCGCCAAAACCGCCTGGCGTCTGCACTGTAAACAGCACGGCCTCTCCGCCCCGCAGCGTCTGCGGCCAGCGATGGGTCAATTCCCCCTTCGACTGGATGAGCTCGGTAAGCGGTTCCGGCTTTCCTCCGGCCGAAGAAACGCGGAAAAGCGAAGCGCGCCCTTCCGGCGTGAACACGATCGAATCGTCCTCGCCCCAGGCGCCGCCGCGCGGGGTAGGTGCGTCGCACAGCGTAACGGCGGCTCCTCCTTGCACGGCGATTTTTTTCAGCTTGCCGTCGGCGAAAAACGCAAGCCATGTTCCGTCCGGAGAAAAAAATGGGTCGCGCGCGCCCTCGGTGCCGGCGAGCGGCGTAGCCTGCAACTGATCGATGTTGCGCACATAGATTTGCCGCTGCTGCTTGGCATCCTGCGCCAAGAACGCCAGCCGCGTGCCGTCCGGCGAAAGGACGACGGATGGTCCGCGATCCGCCACGAGCGAAGCCGGGGCGCCAATTTCAACGCTCCATCGCGCGGAAAGCGGGGGCGCCGGCGCCGGTCTCCACGGCGCCCACGCTGTTAACCCGGCGGCGATAATCGTCAGTCCCGCCACGACCCACGGGAGCATTCGTTTCCATGGCGGCTCCAGCGTTTCTGTGGAGGGGCGGGCTTCCGCCCCGCCGGATTGCGCTTGCGGGTCGGCGATGAAGTCTTCCAGCAGGATGCGTGCTTCGCCGATGTCGCGCAGGCGGCGCTTGCCATCTTTTTCCAGACAACGGCGCAGCAGCTCGAGAATGCGCGGCGGCGTGGTTGGCGGCAACGCGCTCCAGTCGGGGTCGGCGCGAATCACTGCGGCCAGCGAGTCCGACACCGTGTCACCATCGAAAACCTTTTTTCCCCGGAGCATCTCGTACAGCACACAGCCGAAAGCCCAGATGTCCGCGCGGCGGTCCACGCTTTTTCCGCGAGCCTGCTCCGGGCTCATGTACGCCGCGGTGCCCATCAACACGCCCGCGCGGGTGGCCACGGCACTCATCGTCGGCGAATGCGATGCGTCCATGGCACTCGTTTCGCTTTCCAGCGCCTTGGCCAACCCGAAATCGAGCACTTTGACCGTGCCATCCGGCCGCACTTTGACGTTGGCGGGTTTCAGGTCGCGGTGAATGATGCCGCGCTCGTGCGCGTACTCCAGGGCCTCGGCGATTTGCCGGGCCATTGGCAGAACTTCTTCGAGAGGAACCGGGCCCGCCGCGATGCGTTCGGCAAGCGTGAGCCCTTCCACCAGCTCCATGGCCAGCGCGCGCACGCCGCCCGATTCTTCCAGGCCGTAGATTTGCGCGATGTTGGGGTGGTTCAGAGAGGCCAGCAGCTGCGCCTCACGGGAAAAGCGCGCCATGCGCTGCGCATCCTGCGCGAAGGCTTCCGGTAGAATCTTCAGTGCGACCTCGCGCCCCAGCTTGGAATCCGTCGCTTGATACACCTCGCCCATGCCGCCGGCGCCGAGCTTGGCGGTGACTTTGTAATGCGAAATGGATTGGCCAATCATTTCTTTTCTGCGACGGCCAGACGGCGCAGCTCTTCGAACCAGTTGAACACGAAAATGAACTCGTAACGCGAGGCGCCGGCACTCTGCCGGGCATCAGCCGACTGAATCATCAAGAAGCGGCCGTCGGGAAAGACGTCGTAGCCGGTATGGCCGCCCACCTGAGGACTCTCGAACTGGTCGGGAAAGAGCGGGTGGGGTTTGCCGACCGACAGGCGCGGGCTGGCCGCAAAGGAGACCTCCTGCATGGACCCTGCGCCGCGGAAAAAGAGTGCCTTGCCGTTGCGCGACCACACCGGCTGGTCGCCGCCGCTATTGGAGACCTGCACTTTGGCGCCCGCCGCAGGGAAGGACTGGATATACACGTCGTCCCGCCCGGACTCGTCCGAGACGTAGGCGATCCAGCGGCCGTCCGGCGAGAGTCGCGAGTTTCTCTCGTTGAACGGCGTCTGCAGAAAAATGGTGGCGGTTGGTTTCTCGCCGAGGTCCAGGCGCCAGATGTCCGTGCCCAATTTGGGATCCAGAATCTCCACAAGGAGTGCCCGGCCATCCGGCATCCAGTCGCGCAAGTGCGCGTGTTTTTCCAGACTCCACACGAGCTCTTCCTTGCCGCTTCCATCTGCCGCGCGGCGGAATATTCCGCGGGCCAAAGTGCCGCGCGTGGCCGACCAGGCCACGGTGCGCCCGTCGGGCGACCACACCGGCGTCTCGTCTTCGGCGAAATCGAAGGATAACCTGGACATCGTGCCTCGCGCCGCATCCCCCACCCACACGTCATTTTGAGCGTCCTGCAAGTGTGCGGCGACCAACCGTCCGTCCGGAGAAATCTTGGGGTCGGAATAATCGCGCGCGTCCAAAGGCAGCACGGTAACTTTCCCGGTGCGGTCCACCGCGGCCAGGCGCGATTTCAATCCCTGCGTGCCCTGGGCCGCCAGATAGACGAGCGTGCCCGTGTCCGAGAGGGCGAACTGCGAGGTGCCCCCGGCGTTGGTGTAGTCCACGTTCTGCGCCACGCGCACGGGATTTCCCGTGGTGCGGCGCGAAGCCAGATCGAAAGGCACGGCCAGCAGCTCGGACAACCGGGCGTAGAGCAGATGACCCGTTGGCGTGTAAACGACATGATTCGGTCCACGCAGCACGACGGTACTATCATCTTTTTCAAACGACCGCATCACTCCTTCCCATTCGTCGAAGCTCCCCGGCTTGCCCCGCACATAGAGAAATGTTTTGCCGTCGGGAAGGAATCTCGGTTTCAAGTAGAGAATGCCGGGCTCAGGTTTGACCAGTACGGAGGGTGTTCCACCCTGCGCGGAGACGGCGAGGATGCCCGAGAAGGCTGTGCCTATCAGGATCGTATCATTCGGCCCCCAACTGGCGTCGAATCCATCTTTGGCACAGACCGTAACCGGCGTGCCCCCGGCCAGCGGCATTTTCTTGGTTTGACCGCCGGCAAAAAAGCCCACCCACTGCCCGTCCGGAGAAAAGAAAGGCGATGCGCCTCCCTCTGTGCCCGGGAGTTCCACCGCCGTCAAAGAATCGAGCGAGCGAAGGTAGAGCCGATGGTTGGCCACCTGCACCATTTTTGAGCCATCGGGTGAAATGGCCAGCATGAGGAGGTTCCGCGTGGTCACCGTTAATTCATTGGCCATCGGCTGCGCGACTCGCGCCACGGGTTGCGGCGCAGGGCGCGGCGTGCGCCAAGATTGCAGGCCAGCTCCGGCGGCCAGAGCGGCGACGACCAGTGCGGCAATCAGGACGCGTGCACGCCAGCTCGGGGACTCGGCGGAAACAGGAACAGCGGCGGGCGCCGCTTCACCTGCATCCGTTTCTTCCAGTTCGATGCGCGCGTCGCCGATGGCTTGCAGGCGCCGCCGCGGATCCTTCACCAGACAGCGGCGCAGGAGTGCGCGGATGCGCGGCGGCACGCTGGCGGGCAGTGCCGTCCAATCCGGCTCGCGCGTGATCACCGCGGCCATGGAATCGGACGCTGTCTCTCCGCCGAAGATCTGCCGCCCGCTGAGCATTTCATAAAGCACGACGCCAAAGGACCAGATGTCCGCGCGGCGGTCGGCAGGCTTGCCGCGCGCCTGCTCGGGACTCATGTACGCCGCCGTGCCTAGAATGACGCCGGCTTTGGTCGCCGCCATGGACAGCGTCGGTGAATGCGACGCATCCTGAATGGACGAGTCGTCGCTCAATGCCTTCGCCAAACCGAAATCGAGAACTTTTGCTTTGCCGTCGGCGGTGATTTTTACGTTGGCAGGTTTTAAGTCGCGGTGAATGACCCCTTTTTCGTGGGCATATTCCAGCGCTTCGGCAATCTGCTTCGCAAAGTGCAGAGCTTCTTCGAGCGGCAGCGCGCCTTGCGCAATCTTCTCCGCCAGCGTGGGCCCTTCGACCAGTTCCATCACCAGCGCGCGCACGCCCGCGCCGTCCTCGATGCCGTGAATCGTGGCGATGTTCGGATGGTTCAGCGAGGCCAGCACCTGCGCCTCACGGGAAAACCGCGCCATGCGCTGCGCATCTTGCGTGAAGGCTTCCGGCAAAACCTTCAGCGCGACGTCGCGCCCGAGCTTCGAATCCGTGGCCCGATACACTTCGCCCATCCCGCCGGCGCCGAGTTTCGCGGTCACCGTGTAGTGTGAAATTTTCTCGCCAGCATTCAGCAAGTGATCCCTCGCAATGCTCGGGATTTCGCCTGCGGGCTCCCGCTCCGCTCACGCCCGCAAATCGGCTCAACTTCGCCCATGCCGCCGGCACCCAGCTTGGCGGTGACGCGATAGTGGCCCACGTTGCTTCCCGTCATTCCATACCTCGCACCACGGATATCCGGAGCGTGCCGGAGGATGCCCGGGATCCTACCCACTCATGGGATTGGAATCGTCCTAAGCGCATGCATCTTAGGCCGTGCTGGCAGGCAAGTCAACGAGGGGAGGAAAGGGGCCAGGGGGCAGTGTGGCAGGCGTCAGTGCTCAGTATTCAGTTTTCAGTTGTCAGTTGTCAGTTGTCCGGTTCCGTTTTTCTCTTTTCTATTTTCTCTTTTTGTTTTTCGAATCTGTGTAATCTGCGAAATCTGTGGATTCTCTTAGTTTCCTGCGGATTTATCTGTGTGCCGCTTCTTCCTGCGCGTGCGCGTGGTAGGAGGAGCGGACCAGCGGCCCCGCCTCGACGTGTTTGAAGCCCATGTTGCGCTCGCCCGCGGCCTTGTACTCGGCGAATTCGTCGGGATGAACGTAGCGCTCGACGGGCAAATGCTCGCGCGTGGGCTGCAAATATTGGCCGAGGGTGAGAATGTCTGTGCCCTGCGCGGCGATATCGCGCATCGCCGAAAGAATTTCCTCGCGCGTTTCGCCCAGGCCAAGCATCATCCCCGTCTTCGACGGCAGCGTCGCGTCAAATTCCTTCACGCGCCGCAACAGCTCGAGCGAGCGCTCGTACACCGCGCCCTTGCGCACCTGGCGATACAACCGGGGCACCGTTTCCGTGTTGTGGTTCAGCACGTCGGGTCGCGCGCGCAACACCGTTTCCAATGCGCTCCAATCGCCGCGAAAGTCGGGGATGAGCACTTCGATTTTGCAACCGGGCCGTCGCCGGCGAATTTCCTCGATGGTGCGCGCGAAGATGGACGCACCGCCGCCGGGCTGGTCGTCGCGGTTCACGCTGGTGACCACGGCGTAGCGCAACCCCATTTTCTCGACGGCCTCCGCGACGCGCAGCGGCTCGTCTTCCTCCGGCGGACCAACGGGCTTGCCGCTGGGTACCGCGCAAAATCCGCACGAGCGCGTGCAGATGTTACCGAGGATCATGAACGTCGCCGTGCGATGCTCCCAGCACTCGCCCATGTTGGGGCAGCGCGCCGACTCGCACACCGTGTGCAGCCCCAGCGTGCGCATGATGCGCCGCAGCTCCTGCTCATTCGCGCCGCCAAAATATTTCACCTTCAGCCAGTCCGGCCGCGGATGCATGTTGGGTGAGTACACCACCGCCCCGCTCGTGCCGCAGCCCGCGGGCACGGGATTTGTTTCATTGACGATGTGGAACGGTGAACTCATTCGCGCAATCTTGAATCTCTCATTTTACGCGCCACCCTTGCGATTCACAACTCTGCGCGGCACTGCACGAATCAGCGTAGCGCGGAGAGGCGGGCGAGGGAGTTTTCCAAGTGGCTGCCGAGGTAGAGCATGCCACCGTGCTCCTGCACGGCGGTGATGGACGCGTAGGCGTTCGCGGAGGGGTCCTGCAGGTTGTGCACCACGCGGCCCGCGGCGTTGAGGCCGAGCACCATGGCGTAGCGGCGCGGTGCGGGGTCCGGCAGGTGCAGGCGCAGGAGCAGCTTGCGCAAAAACGGCCGCGGCAGCAGCCCGTCGAGCTGCGCATCGCGCGGCGCAACGATCGCCAGCCAGAAAATTCCGCGGCCATTGGAAGAAATCCCGTCGGGAAATCCTGGCAAGTTTTCAATGAAGACGTCGGACTGCCCGGCTTTCGGCCCCGCGAGCCAGACGCGCCGCACGCGGTACTCCGCCGTTTCCGCGACGAGGACGAACGACGCATCGGGCGCGACGGCCACGCCGTTGGCGAAGTGCAGCCCGCTGAGTAGCAGCTGCGTTGTGCGCGTGCGCGGGTCGTAGCAGAGCAGGCGGCCATTGGCGCCGTGCTCCAGAACATCTAGCATAAAGTTGTGCAGCCCGAACTTCGACGTCGCGTCGCTGAAATAATAATTTCCGTCCGCGCCCGGCTCGACGTCGTCGGTCAGACCGAAGGGCACGCCGCCGTGCCCGGTGGCCAGCGAGGTAATTTTTCCGTCGGGAGAAATGGAGAGCAACCCTTTCACCGCGTCGGCGACGATCAGATTGCCGGCCGCGTCGAAGCGATGGCCCACCGGACGCCCGCCGGTTTGCGCGAACGTGTCCGGATTGCTGCCGTCGGCGGCGAAGCGCACGATGCGGCCGTCTACGTAGCCGGCGTAGATGCGCCCCTGCGCGTCCACCGACACCGTCTCCGGCCCCACGCCCGTGCCCACGCCGATGCGTTCCGCCGCGGCAAGCTTGTCGTTCACCGCGAAGTCGCCTTCCAGCAGCGGCGCGGCGGGCGGCGTCCACGCCTGCGGATCGATAGGGACGGGCCAGAAGAGGAGGTAGAGCACCAGCAGCAGAAACAGGGGCGGGAAAAAAATCCGCAGTCTTTTGATCACGCGCGGCTCCGCAACACTGGCGCCATGCTAGGCCGCGCGCCTGCGCAAGTCAATGACGCCAAATGAATCCGCCGATTACGCAGATTACACAGATTAGAGAGAGGCGAAAATAGAAAGAGAAAATAGAAAATAGGAAACCAAAAAAACCTAGCCACTGAGGCACCAAGAACAGCAAGAATCGAAATGTGATCCCGGGGGCCTCGTACTGTTTCTGGCTATTTTCTAATTTCTGTTTTCTGATTTTGTCTTATTTGAGCTTTGCGTACTCGGCTTTGGCTTGCAGCAGGAGAGGAATGTCCGGGTCGGCGTCTTTCCACAGGGCGAAGAAATCCTGATAAAACTTTCTAGCTTTGGACGCGTCGCCGGAGAGAGCGGCGGCGCGGGCCATGCCGAGGTGCGCCAGCGGATAGGTATCGTCGGCTGCGGCGCCGCGGCGATCGAGGATTTTCTGGAACTCGGCGGCGGCTTCCGCGCCCTTTTTCAGTTGCAGGTAAGCCTGCCCCCGAATGTAGATGATGCCGGTTCGCGCGAACTCATACGGCGCCGCGCCTTGCAGCAACTCCACAGCCTTCGCCGCGTTGCCGCGATACAGTTCGATGGCGGCGCGAGACTGCGCGACTGTGGTCGCCTGAGCGACAGGATCGCTGGCAAATTGTTTGGCCAGTTTGTCCACAAACGGCTGTGCCTTGGCGGGCTCGCCGCACATCGCATAGACATCGGAAGCGGCCTGGTCCACCCACCAGGGTCGCGCGATCTTGAGGGCCTCGGCAATTTCTTCCCGCGCGTCGCGGCAATTCCCATAGTAAGCATCGCCGGCGGCCAGCCCGGCGGTTCCGCCGGCCGCGCCGCCCTTCAAATTCAGCCGCTGCGCAGCTTCGATGGAGCGCCGCAGGAATTCCCTCGACTTTTTGCGCTGTCCCGCAAACGCGGCCGCGTCGGACTGCCAGCCCAGGGCAATTCCTTCCTCCGACTTGCCTTTGGTCCAATCAATTTGGTGCTGCATGGCAGCGGTATCGCCCTGGATGAACGCAATTTTGAACAGCACCTCGCGGATGTCAAGGTAATCGACTTTGTTGGCCAGAGCCTGCTCGATAACGGCTCTGGCTTCGTCGTAACGATTCAGATTGAGATAGGCATAAGCGAGCTGCGAATACGCCCACTGGATGGAGGGGTCCAGGCGAACCGCTTCGCGCGCATACTCGATCACCTTTTCATACTGCCCCATGATGCTGTACAGGCCGGCCAGGTTATTCCAGGGAATGTATTCGCGCGGATAAGTCTGCTTCCACAGCTCCAGCGTTTCAATATTTTTGTTGTGATCGTTGAGCACGTCGGAGTAGTAGTGCGAGATGATGTAAAAGCGTTCTCGTTCGCTGACGCGGTCGCGCAGCTCGTAGGCCTTGGTAGTGTATTCGGTGCAGAGCTGCGGCTCGCCCAGGTTTAAGTAGGTGGCGCCCAGGCGCGCGAAGGCCATGGCAAAATTGGAGTCCAGCTCGGTAGCGCGCTTGAAGAACGGGACGGACTCCAATTGCTTGCCCTTGTCGCGTTGTTGGTTGCCGAGCGTGTAGGCCTTCAGCGCTTCGAGCGACGACGTGGTGGCCTGCTCGATGGGCGCGTCGTACTTTTTCACCATGCTCAGCGATTCGCCCAGCTTGCCGCGGATGCTGGTAGCCGCCTTGCCCAGCGCCTTGAGAACCTCTTCTTTGCTCGCGGCTTCCATCTGCTCGCGCGCCAGAGAATCGCCCGTGGCGCAGCTCAGCGCTTCCAGGGTAACCACGTAGGTGCTGCCCAGGCTGGAAATCGTGCCGTTCAGCGTGGCCTTCAATCCTTTTCTCTGGCAGACATCCCGCGCGAGCTGCGAGGTCACGCGCTCTTCGGGCGATTTGCCCATGAAGCTCAGCGTCTCACGCACGCGACTGTCCGGAAACACGTTGAGGAAGGGCGATTCGCCGAGCTTCACGGTCAACGCCTGCTTCAGCGTGCCGTCGAACATCGCGTCGCCGGTCGTGTTGGCGAATTCCGAGAGCACGATGAAATCTTTTTCGGTCAGCGCCTGCGCGCGCTTCGAGTAGTAGAGCCAACTTGCCACGGCCAGCACCAGCACTGCGGCCGCGGCGCCAATCCATTTGCCGCGGCCCGCGACCGCTGCGCGAATGCGCGAAGAACCGCTGGGCGCCACGGCCACGGCTGCACTCGAAGCTGCTGCCGGCGACTGCGCAGCAGAAACCTGCTGTGTGCCGCTAGCGGGTGCGACGGAACCGCTCGAAGGCGCAGCGGCCACGACACCAATGGCTGCAGGTCCCGAAGCGTTCGGGACCGCAACGCTTACCGCGGCGGAGCGGCCGGAATCGGTGTCGCGCTTCAGCCGCTGCAAATCCGCGCGCAGGTCGGCGGCGCTCTGGTAGCGCAGCTTGCGATCCTTCTCTAGCGATTTATTCAGAATGCGTTCGAGCTCCGCGGGCAGAGTGGGATTCAACCGCACCGGCGAGACCGGCGCTTTTGTCAGGATGCCTTCGAAAATCACCGCCGACGTGCTGCCGGAAAATGCCGGATGGCCGGTGGCCATTTCGTACAGCACCACGCCGAAGGAAAACAAATCGGTGCGCGCGTCGAGTTCCTGCCCGCGGGCCTGCTCCGGGCTCATGTACGCCACTGTGCCCACGGCCACTCCCGGGCTGGTCAAATTTTCTTCGGCGACGCCCATCGTCGGCATGGCCGAACTGGCCCCCGCAGCAGCGCCCGTCCCGAGGCTTCGGGACGGGGTGAGCTTGGCCAAACCGAAATCCAAAATCTTCGCGTGCCCGCGCTTGGTGACAAAAATGTTGGCAGGCTTGATGTCGCGATGCACGATGCCCGCGGCGTGCGCGGCGTCGAGAGCATCGCCAATTTCCATGCCCAATTCGAGCAACTGCTCGAGTTCCACCGCACCGCGCGTGATGAGGTGCTTGAGCGTCTGCCCTTCGAGCAGCTCCATGGCGATGAAGTGCTGCCCGGCGGCTTCGTCAATGTCGTAAATGGTGCAGATGTTGGGATGGTTGAGCGCCGAAGCGGCGCGCGCTTCGCGCTGGAAGCGCTCCAGCGCCTGGGGATTTTTCTCAAATTCAGCGGGCAGGAATTTCAGCGCGACGTGCCGCCCCAGCTTAGTGTCTTCGGCGCGATACACCACGCCCATCCCGCCGCCACCGAGTTTTTCAAGCACGCGATAATGGCTGATTGTGCTGCCAATCATTTCTTACTCCAAGACTGCAGCCATCCTGAGCTTGCCGAAGGATGCGAAATGGACTGGCCGATCATTTCTTTTCTTTATCCTTGAACTCGGCGAACCAGTTTTCCACCACGGTGATGGCCGGCTCGCGACCTTTGCCGCGCTCCTGCGCCACCGGCTCTACAAGGACAAACTTTTGCCCGTCGCCGGACACGTCAAAGGAATCGGGCCAGCCATACGCCTTGGCTACGCCGCTGGGCGTGTGGGAGAACAGTTTTTTCGGGGTGCCGAGACTCAGCGCAGGACGCGCGGTGACCTCCACCTCCATGAGCGCGTTGCCTTCGACATAGTACAGCCGGTCTCCTTTGCGGTTCCAACGCGGCCAATTGCCGCCATGCACGGAGACTTGCCATTTCCCTTCACCGCTGGGGAAGAGCTTGATGTAAACCTCCTCCACGCCGGACTCGTTCGACTGGTAGGCGACAAAGCGGCCATCGGGAGAAACTTGCGGCGACGTTTCCCGCGCCTTGGTCTGCAAGAAGGGCACCGGCTTTCGGTCGCCCGCCAGCGGGATATAGAAGAGATCCGCATCCGTATCCTGTCCTAAAGCAGAATAAAGCAAGAATTTCCCGTCGGGAGAAAAGGAAGGCACATTTCCCGGTTTGGCGAGTTCTTTCGCGTCGCCGGTGCCATCGGCGGCTTTCCCGACTACAGCAAGACCGCCTTGCGCGACGCTCGTCTGATAAGCGATCTGGTCCCCGCGGGCCGACCAGGCCGGCGCGGTTTCCGACACCGGATCGAACGTCAGTCGTGTTTTGGTGTTGCGAGCTGCGTCATGAATCCAGATGTCCGTGTTGTCGCCTTCATCCGCGGAGACGGCCACGCGCTTTCCATCGGGCGAGAGTGCGGGAAATGCCTGGCGGGGTTGCGGCTGTCCGATGTTTCCAACCACCTTGCCGTTGCGGTCCACCCAGACCAGTTGCGTCGAGCCACCGCCCGTCCCCTGCTCGTAGAGCAGGGTGCCATCCGCAGCCACGCTGGGGTTCTCCGCACTCGGCGCCACTAGGAACGGCTCGCCGGTGACCTCCAGCTTGGAGAGAGAAAACGGCAGCGCCCAAATCCCCGCGTTGATCGGTTGCCGGCGGTAAAGAATATGACCGGTGCGGGAATAGACCGGGTTCCAGATGCTCTGCCCTTCCAGTTGCAGCAGAATTTTTTTCTTCCCATTGGAAAACAGCATCAGCGTGCCCGCGCTTTGCCCTTTTCTATGCGCGACATAAAGGACGCCGCGGCTGCCCGGCAAAAGGTGTGGTTGGTGCAGATCCTGCTCGGTCTGCGCATCCACATCCAGCAGGGAGCGCGGATCGCCGCCGCGCGCGGAGACTTGCAGCAGGCCGGTGCCCCCACGGGAGAAAACGATCGTGCCGTCTTCCCCCCAGGAAGCGGCCGAGCCGCCGATGAGTCCGCCGCGCAAATCGCAGATGGTGGTGGTCTCACCGCCAGCGGCGGGGGATTTCCAAAGCTTTCCAGTTGCGGCGAAACCAACAGACGCGCTGTCCGGCGACCAGAAGGGTATCTCCGCGCCTGCGCTGCCGGGCACCTCGCGGGGTTCGACGCGGTCCAGCGTGCGAATCCAGATGCGATCGTTGCTCAGGTAGGCGATCTGCTTGCCGTCGGGCGAAATCGCAAAGCTATCGTGCAAGCCGGAGCCGTGGCCCAAATCCGGCACCGTCAAATCGAACTTGCGCACCGGCGATTCGGGCGCACCGGACTTGAGCCACCAGCCGGAAAATCCGGCAAGCGCGGCGAGCAGCACGCCTCCAACCGCGAATGCCGCGATGCCGCGAACGCCGAATTCGCGTGCCGGTGCGGCGGCAAGCAGCATCTCCGTGGTGTTGCTGCCGCTCTGAATTTCTTCGAGAGCGAGGCGGGCTTCGCCGATGGCTTGCAGGCGCTGCCTGGGGTCTTTGATCAGGCAGCGGCGCAACAACTGCTGGAGGCGCGGCGGCGTCCCCACAGGCAATTGCGTCCAGTCGGGATCACGCGTGATGACGTGGGCCATCGTCTCCGCAGCGGTTTCGCCGGAGTACACCTGCCGGCCCGTGAGCATTTCCAGCAGAAGCACGCCGAACGACCAGATATCCGCGCGGCGGTCGGCGGACTTGCCTTTGGCCTGCTCCGGCGACATGTACGCGGCGGTGCCGAGGATCAGGCCCATCTTCGTCGCGGCGAGCGAAAGCGTGGGCGAACTGGTCAAGTCCGCGGCGGCGGGAGAGTCGTCCAGCGCTTTCGCGAGGCCGAAGTCGAGGACTTTGGCTTTTCCTTCGTGCGTGAGCTTGACGTTGGCGGGCTTCAGGTCGCGATGAATGATTCCCTTTTCGTGCGCGTATTCCAGGGCTTCGGAAATCTGGCGCGCAATGGGCAGCGCTTCTTCCAAGGGAATCGCGCCGCGCGCGATGCGGTCCGCCAGCGTGGGCCCTTCCACGAGTTCCATCGCCAGCGCGCGAATGCCGTTGGATTCTTCCAGGCCGTAAATGGCGGCAATGTGCGGGTGATTCAATGACGCCAGGAGCTGCGCTTCGCGCTCAAAGCGCGCCATGCGCTCGGCGTCCTGCGCGAAGGCTGCCGGCAGCACCTTCAGCGCGACATCGCGTCCGAGGCGTGAATCCGTCGCGCGATAGACCTCGCCCATGCCGCCGGTGCCGAGTTTTTGCGTCACGCGATAGTGCGAAATGGTTTGGCCAATCATATTGTCTGGGACGCCCGGAGCGCGGCATGGTAGCACAGGCTCATGGCGTGTGCTACGGGTGAGCCGCCTCAACACTGTGTTATCGTTACGGCTCGCGAGATTTCCGCACCAACGAGCGTCACGCGCAATGCCCAAACCGAAGCGCACAAAAAAAGCCGTCGCCGCTGATGCCGCGCCCGCGCGCACCTATGCGCCGCTCGACGACGACGCCATCGCGCGCATCGAGGGCGAAGCCGAAGATGTGGGGGTCGGCGAACGGCGCGACAGGGCGGGCCTGAAGGCCGCCCCTACAACAACCGCAGCAGGGCGGGCCCCGCAGGGCGGGGCCGCCCCTACAGAGGCGGCGCAACCTTCCATGGCGGAGATCTTCGGGCCGGGCGGGCTGCTCGAAAAATGTCATGGCGGGTACGAATTCCGCCGCTCGCAGCAGGAAATGGCGGAAATTGTCGAAGCCGCGCTCCTCGAAAAAAAGCACGCGCTGGTCGAGGCGGGCACCGGCACCGGAAAAACGCTGGGCTACCTTATTCCCGCCATCCGCAGCGGCCGCCGCATCGTCATCTCTACCGCTACGAAATCGCTGCAAGAGCAGCTTTACACCAAGGACGTGCCGTTTTTGCAGCGCCACTTCGCGCCGAACATCAAAGTGGCAGTGATGAAGGGCCGCAACAATTTCGTCTGCCGCGCCAAGGTGCACCATCTCGCCGAAGAAAGCCACGCGTTTCTCCGCGGCATGGACGAGCTGGACTGGTTCACCCAAATCCGCGACTGGGAAAAACTCACGGAAACCGGCGACCGCGCCGAGCTCAACTTCCTCCCTGACGACAACGAACTCTGGCCGCGCCTCGACGCGCGTCGCGAAACCTGTACCGGCTCGAAATGCCCCGAGTTCAACCAGTGCTTCCTCACCAAAATGCACCAGCGCGCGCGCGAGGCGGACATCATCATCGTTAACCACCACCTTTTTTTCGCCGACCTCGCGCTCAAGCAGGACGACTTCGGCAGCATTCTTCCGGAATGTGGCGCGGTGGTCTTCGACGAGGCGCACGAAATCGAAGACGTGGCCAGCGATTATTTCGGACGGCGCGTCTCCAACTATCGCTTCGAGGAGCTGGCCCGCGACACGGAAAACGTGCTGCGCATCGCGCATCTGTCCTCGCCGCCGCTGCTGAAGCGCTGCGCACAGCTTAAGGAACGCTCGCGCAGTTTCTTCGACGCGTTTCCCGCCAAGGACGGCCGCTTCGCGTTCGATGCGAATGAGCGCGCGAGTTTTCTCGAGCGAAACCGCGAGGCCTACGACGATCTGGTGCAGGCGGCGAAGCGCCTGGAAACGGAGCTCTCCGCGCTGCCCGGCAAGCCCGACGAGGTGATCAACCTCGCGCGGCGCGCGTTCGAGTTGCGCGGCGAGCTGGTTTTTCTGCTGGAGCAAACCGAGAAGAACAACGTCTACTGGTATGAGCGGCGCAACAAGGGCGTGTTCATCACCGCCACGCCGATTGACGTCAGCGCCATCCTCCGCGAGCAGCTCTTCGCGCAGTTCGACACCGCGGTGCTCACCTCCGCCACGCTGGCCGTCGGCGGGCGCTTCGATTACGTCAAGCAGCGCCTGGGCATCGACGCGGCGCGCGAGCGCGTGCTGGCACACGAATTCGATTTCGGCACGCAGGCCATGCTGTACATTCCGAAAGAACTGCCCGACGTGCGCGACCCGGGCTTCGTCGCCGCGGCTGCGGAAGAAATCGCGCGCCTGCTGGAGATCACGCGCGGCCGCGCGTTTTGTTTGTTCACCAGTTACAACCAGATGAAGGAAATCCACGAGCGCGTGAAAAAAATGGTGCGCTTTCCGATTTATTTGCAGGGCACTGCGCCGCGTTCCGCGCTGCTCGACCGCTTCAAGAACACGCCGGGGAGCGTGCTCTTCGCCACGGCCAGCTTCTGGCAGGGCGTGGACGTCCCCGGCGAGCAGCTCAGTTGCGTGATCATCGACCGCCTGCCGTTCGCCGTGCCCAGCGACCCCATCGTCGCCGCGCGCGTGAAGGCGCTCACCGACGACGGGCACAACGCCTTCGCCGAATACCAGGTGCCGGAGGCCGTGCTCGCGCTCAAGCAGGGCTTCGGCCGGCTGATCCGCTCGCGCACCGACCGCGGCGTGCTCTCCATCCTCGATAACCGCATCCAGCGCAAGCAGTATGGTAGAATTTTTGTGGAGTCGCTGCCGGAATACAAAATCACGCAGGACATCTCCGAGGTAAAGCGATTCATGCAGCACTTGTAACGGCGGCATTGCTCCGCCAGAGGAGCTCATGTTCGAGGTTACTGTCGAAGAAACTTTCTCCGCAGGCCACGCCCTGCGCGGCTACAAGGGCAAGTGCGAAAACCCGCACGGGCATAACTACCGCGTGAAAATCACGCTGCAAGGGCCGGAACTCGACCACGTTGGGCTGCTCTACGATTTCGTGCATCTGAAAAAAGTAATTGGGAACGTCATCCAGGTCCTCGACCACAAAATGCTGAACGACCAGGCGCCCTTCGACACGATTAACCCTTCAGCGGAAAACATCGCCAAATATTTTTACGAGGAAACGTCCAAGCAGATGCACGCCGCGCCCAACGGCGCGCGCATCGCGTCCATTACGATTTGGGAAACCGATACGACAGCCGCGACGTATTGGCCGTGAAGGCGCTGAACTGAAAAAATGACACGCGCGTTTTACATCATCCTGGCTCCGGCGCTGCTGATTGCGCTGTTCTATCTGGGCATTGGCCTGCGCCCCGCGCCGCGCGCGCTGGTGGGCGTGGTGCTGTTCGCCGCGCTGGCGTGGTTTTTGTTCGGGCGAAAGAAAAAGCCGCGCGCTGCGGCGCCGACTTTGCCACCGGGCGTGGAGTCGAAATAATGTGGGGACGGGCTTCAGCCCGGCCCGTTTTTCGCTTTTCGTTTTTCGTTTTTTACCGCCATGCAAATCACTGAAATTTTCCGCAGCATTCAAGGCGAAAGCACCCGCGCCGGGCTGCCGTGCATTTTCGTGCGGCTCACCGGCTGCAATCTGCGCTGCGTGTGGTGCGACACGGCCTACGCTTTCCACGGCGGCACAAAAATGTCGATGGAGGACGTGCTTGCCAGGGTGAACGAGCTTGCGGGCGCTGGCGCAAATCGCATCCCGCTCGTCGAACTCACTGGCGGGGAGCCGCTGCTCCAGCCTGAAATTCTTCCGCTGAGCGAAAAACTTCTCGCTGCGGACTATACGGTGCTCATCGAAACGAGCGGCGAACGATTCGTGGGGAATCTTCTCAAAGAAGTCATCAAAATCGTGGACGTGAAGTGCCCGGACTCCGGCGAAGGCGGCACATTTGACATGAACAATCTCGCCGCAGTGGACGGCAAGGACGAATTCAAGTTCGTCATCGCCTCGCGCCGCGATTACGAATTCGCCCGCGACTTCACCCGCGAGCACGGCGTGGAAAAACGCGTCCGCCAGGTGATTTTTTCGCCGGTCTTCGCCGACCCTGAAGGAAAATGGTCGGCCATGGACGTGCGCGCGCTGGCCGATTGGATTCTCTCCGACCGCTTGCCCGTGCGCCTGGGCCTGCAACTGCACAAATTCATCTGGGACCCGGCGATGAAAGGCGTGTGAAGTGAGATTGAGCGATTGAGTCATTTGTGCTTGAGTGATTGTCGCCATCATTGAAAGGGCCGGTGATTCCGTGAACAGTTTTTGAGATGACCAGCAAACCAAAAGCGGTAGTTCTGCTCAGCGGCGGGATGGATTCCTGCGTCACCGCCGCCATCGCGCGCGAAACGCACGAGCTGGCGCTGGTGCACGCCAGTTACGGCCAGCGCACGGAAGCGCGCGAGCGCCGCGCGTTTGACGAGATCGCCGATTTTTACGGCGTGCGCGAACGCCTCGCCGTGCGCCTCGATCATTTTTCGCAGATTGGCGGCTCCGCGCTCACCGACGCGCGCATCGCCGTGCCCGAAAATCAGTTGCACACCTCGGGCATTCCCAGCACGTACGTGCCATTTCGCAATGCGCATTTTCTTGCGGTTGCGGTGAGCTGGGCGGAAGTGCTCGGCGCGCGCGCCGTCTTCATCGGCGCGGTGGCCGAAGACAGTTCCGGCTATCCGGATTGCCGCCCGGAGTATTACCGCGCGTTTCAGCAAGTGATCCGCGAAGGTACCAGGCCGGAAACGCAAATTGAAATTGTCACGCCGGTCATTGCGCTGCGCAAAAGCCAGATTATCCGCCGGGGCATCAGCCTGGGGGCTCCGCTGCATCTAACCTGGTCGTGCTACCAATTCGGCGAGGAAGCGTGCGGCGCGTGCGATAGTTGCGTGCTGCGGCTGCGAGCCTTCGCCGAGGCCGGCGCGGCGGACCCGATTGTGTACCGCGCGCGCGTGGAAAAAACGCGCTAGCACAGGCTCCCGAGGCCTCGGGATGGCCTGTTCTGCACACGCGGGGCTTGCCCCGTGGCGCAGTTGCGCGATAATAGTCTGTTTGTACGGCTGGCCAGCGCCCGCGGCCGGCGACCAAGGAGGAAGTCATCATCATGAGAATCCAGAAATCTTCTGCGAGGTTCCTGCCGCTCGCGCTGTTCGCGCTGCTGCTCGCGGGCCCTGCCCTGGCACAATTTGCGAGCGTCGAAGGAGAAGTGCGCGATCTGGAAGGCAAGCCGTTCCCCGACGTCACCATCGTGCTCAAGAGCGACGACACCGGCCAGGTGCTGGAGACCAAGACGGACAAGAAAGGCCTGTTCAGCATGAACGGCCTGCGCCTGGGCATCTGGACCCTCGCCGCCAAGGTCAAGGGCGTGGAGCAATGGAACCAGAAGGTGCAGGTGAAGATGGGCGGCACGGAGCGCGTGGTCATCAATTTCAAGGACATCCTCGCCTCGCAGACCGCCGAGGACACCGCCGAACGCAAAAAGTCGGAAGAGGATCGCTCGAAGTTTCAGGGCATGAAGGCGCACTTCGATGCCGGGCGCGCTTCGCTGGACCAGGCCATCGCCACGCGCAATGAAATTCAGAAGACGCCGGCGACCGATCGCGGGCCGCTCACCGAGAAGCTCGTGGAGCAGTCCACCGCAGCCATCACCGAGCTGGAGGCTGCGCGGCAAGCCGCTCCGCCGACCGATCCCAACATGCACATCGTGGTGAGCAACCTGGGCCAAGCCTTCGAAATCGCCGGGCGTTACGACGACGCGGTCGCCGCCTACGCCAAGGCCAACGAGTTGAAGCCGGAGATCGCCAGCTACTACCAGGGTCTGGGCACCGCGCAGGCCAAGGCGGGCAAAGTCACGGAAGCCATCGCCACCTGTGACAAAGCCGCCGCACTTCCTAGTGCCGCGGGCGCAGCGGACTCCGCGCAGGCCGCGGCGAGCTGCTACGCCAACGTCGGCATTACTCTGCAGAACGCGGCCAAGATGAAGGAGTCCATCGAGCCATTCAAGAAAGCTACCGCGGTTAACGCTAACAACGCCGACTACTGGATCTATCTGGCCCGCGGCATGATGAACGCCATGGACTACAAAGTGGAAGGCGGAACGATGAAGACCTTTCCGCTGCCGGGCAACGCGGAGGCCTATCAGAAATACCTGGAACTCGCGCCCACCGGCCGCTTTGCTCAGGAAGCCAAAGACAGCCTCGCCACCCTCGAAGCCATGGGGGCCGGCATCCAGACGAAAATCACCACCAAGAAAAAGAAGCCTTAGCGACGGCATCTGCCGGATTCTCGTAAGGGCGTCCCGACGTGCCGGGACGCCCTTTCTTGCATTAGACATCAGTCCCCGTCTCGCCACATCAAAAAAATTGCCGCCTGAGAGCATCCAAGAATTGAGAGTAGAATCAACGCCAGCGCGCCGCGTGCTGTTGCGAGGTGCAAACACGTCCGGGAGGTCCGCGTATGGAAACAGGAGAGTCCGGGGCCCCAGATAAAGTCACCCAGCGATTGGAAGCGGTGTCTGCCGAGTTGAAAGCTCTGGAACCACTGATCCGCACCGGAGAAATGGACGCGCGCGTGCTGCGCGAATTTCGCGAGGGCGTGGACTACGTCCGCAACACAGCCTGGGCCATCGAGCAGTGGATTGCACTGCGCAAACACAAGCAGGACCCCTACAGCGTGCTGCCCATGCTGACCCTGGAGCGCGTCCGCCGCGGGACGCAGATCGCGCACGACCTGTCGCTGGACCTCGATTCCACCGACATCAGCTTCGAAACGCCGGGGCTGGAAGGGCTGTTCGGCGCCGTGCAGGGGCTGTACGAAAAACTCGCGCATCTATTCGGGAAGGACCGGGGATAAATCGGTGTGGGGCAATGCGCGAACCAAGAGATCTGCTGGAATGAATCCTCAACCGCTGCGGATTTGAATTGTGCTTTCTTTGAATTGTGCTTTCTCTGATCCCCGGCCACGGTTCCCAACCCCTGCCCCTTTCCCCTAGTCCCTATCACCTGTTAACTTCCGCAGAGGTACCTTTTTCGCCCCCTCTTTCGCCCCCTTTTCCTTGACACTCCCCTAGTGCCTGACTACACTCCCCCTCGGGGTTATCTCGAAGCATCTGCGGCGGTTGTCGTGTGTCGCGATGCTTCCCTCGAGGCACTTGGGAGAGCGAAAGAAAGTTGCGGATGTGTCGGCCCAGCCCGCGCGTCATGCGGGCCGGAAATGCGCGTGGCGACTTCTCTCTGCCGCGACCCTTGCGCTTCTTCTTTGCCTTCCGAGCGCGGCGCTCGGCCAATCCCAGAATCCTCTGCCACAAACTGCTGCGGGGAAGCCGCCCGCCACGAAAACCATAGAAGGCCTTCCGCTGGAATATGCCATCGGCGCGCAGGATTTGCTGGGCATTACGTTTTTGGAAGCCGCGGAGCTCTCGCGCGACGTCCGCGTCGCACCCGACGGCACCATCAGCCTGCCGTACCTGGCCGAACGCGTGTTGCTCTCTGGCCTGACGCTGAACCAGGCGGAACAACTGCTTAAGCGCAAGTATCAGGAAGCCGGCATCCTCAATCAGCCCAACATCAGCATTACGTTGAAGGAACTGGTGAGCAAGCCGGTAGCGGTGATGGGCGCAGTGCGCAACCCCGGCGTTTTCCAGTTGGGCGCGACCATGCCGCTGATGCGCGTCATCACGCAGGCCGGCGGATTTACCGACGACGCCGGCACGATCGTGCAGGTGGTGCGCGCGGGCACGTCCTCGCAGGACCAAGTGATTCGCGTGCGCATCGACGACCTGCGCATGGGCCTGCTCCCGGCCAACATTCCCATCTATGGCGGCGATACGGTGAACGTGCTGCCCGCCGGCGCGGTGTACGTGGTCGGCGCGGTGAACCGCCCCGGGCGGCACTCGCTCAAAAGCGATTCCGAGCAGATGACACTCCTGCGTCTGATTGCTCTGGCCGAGGACACCAAGCGCAGCGCCAAGCTGGATGCGACGGTCATCCTGCGCAAAGATGAGAGCGGCGCGACGAAAGAAATTCCCGTGGACCTGAAGAAAATTTTGCAGCGCAAAGCGCCGGATGTGCCCGTACTGGCGAACGATATCGTGTTCATTCCGGACAGCATGGGCCGGCGTGCCGCCGCCCGCGGCGGGGATGCCGCCATGCAGGTGGGAATCATGGCGCTGCTGCGGGGATTATTCCTTTTTTGAGCGGCGCGGCGCGTGCGATTTTTGCGGTCGGTGCGGTAGAGCGCGAGTTGGAAGCTCCGGAAGTCTGAACAAGGATTCTATGGATCCGAAAAACGCAATCGAGCGCCGCAGCCCCGTGACGCTGGTAGCGGAGCCGTTCTCCTGGCGCAGCTTGCCGCAGGGGTCGGTGGACCCCGTCTCCAGCGGGCTGCCGCTGCGGGAGTACTTGCGCATCCTGCGCAAGCACCGCTGGATTATCCTCACGGTCGTGGCGGTGATGGTGGCGGTGGTCAGCGTGGTGTCCTTCCAGATGCAACCCATCTATCAGTCCTCGGCACGGCTGGAAATCGCCGGAGAAATGCCGGACCTTTCCACGCTGCAAGCGTTGTTCTCCATTCTGCCCAGCGACGAAGAGTTCCTGCAGACGCAAGTGCGCATCCTGCAGAGCGACGATCTGGCGATGCAGACGATCCGCTCGCTGCGGCTGTTCGAGAAGCCGGAATTCTCCGTGCGGCCGAAGGGCGCGGGCTACAACGCGCCGTTCTCTCCAGCCGAGGAAGTGTCGCTGATCGGAAGGTTCCGCGGCCGGCTCAATGTGCAGCTGGTGCGCACCACGCGGCTGGTGGAAGTGCGCTTTGAAAGCGCCGATCCGAAGATCGCGGCCGACGTGCCCAACGAGCTCGCCGCGCTCTACATCGAAAGCAACTTCCGCAAGAAATACGAATCCACGCTGCAGGCGCAGCAGTGGATGAGCGGGCAACTGGGCGAGCTGAAGGGCAAGATGGAGAAAGCGCACGAGTCGCTGGTGGCGTACGAGCGGGAGAACCAGATTTACGCGCTGAGCGAAGGGCAGAACGTCACGCTGCAGAAGCTCGGACAGTTGAACCAGGAACTCACCGTGGCCGAGAGCGAGCGCATCGCCAAGGAATCGCAATTCCAGCTCATCAAATCACGGCGGCTGGACGACCTGCCGCAAGTGTCCAGCAGCGTGTACATCCAAGATTTGCAGACCCGCTATCAGAAGCTGAGCGACGAATTGGCGGAACTGCGCGCCACCTTCGGGCCGAAATATCCGAAAGTCCAGCGCCTGGAAACCCAACTGCTAGAGGCCAAGGCGCAGCTCGAGCGGGAAAAACAACTGGTCGCCAACCGCACCGAAAGCGAATATCAGGTGGCGATGAAGCGCGAACAGATGTTGCGGCAGGCCGTGGAAGTGCAGAAGACCGAAGCCAACGTGATGAACGAGAAACTCGTGCAGCACAGCCTGCTCAAGCGCGATTTCGAGACGAACCAGCAACTCTACGATGGTCTGCTGAACCGCATGAAAGAAGCGGGCGTCAGTGCGGGCATGCGCTCCAACAACATCCATTTCGTGGACCGCGCGCGGCCGCCGCTTTCGCCGGTGCGGCCCAACAAAGCGCTGAATATCGCGCTCAGCCTGGTGGTGGGCGTAATCCTGGGCGGCGTGCTGGCGCTCTTCAACGAGTACCTGGACAATTCGGTGAAGGTGCCGGAGGAAGTGGAACAGCTCATTGGGCTGCCAGCGCTGGGCGTGATCCCCGCGGTGTCCAGTATCGGCAGCACCACGGCCTACGCCGCCCGTACGCTGCCCGCGGCGGCCCCCGCCAAAGTGCAAACGCACGAGTTGGCCACCCTTTCGCAGCCACACTCCATCGTGAGTGAAGCGTACCGCGCGCTGCGCACGTCGATTCTACTTTCGACTTCGAAGCATCCGCCGCAGACCATCCTGATCACCAGCGGGCAGCCACGCGAAGGCAAAACCACTACGGCACTCAACCTGTGCATCACGCTGGCCCAGCGCGGCGACCGCGTGGTGCTGATCGATTCCGACCTGCGCCGGCCCCGCGTACACCGCTCCTTCGGCATGTCCAACGATGTGGGCCTCAGCTCATTCCTGGCCGGCGTGGTGGGTATTGACGACCTGCCGCGCGCCGTGCCGCACATCCCAAACTTGTTCGTGATTCCGTCGGGGCCCACGCCGCCTAACCCGGCCGAACTGCTGTCTAGCGAGCCGATGGTGGGGATGTTTTCCGAACTGCGGCGGCAATTTGATTTCATCGTCATGGATTCGCCGCCGACCATCACCGTGGCGGACAGCATGATTCTGGCGGCGCACGCCGATGGCGTGATGCTGGTGATCCACGGCGGGGTGACCACGCGCGAATCGTTGCGCCAGGCGCACAAGCTGCTGGCCGGAGTGAACGCGCGCATGCTCGGCGTGGTGCTGAATAACGTGGACATCCGCTCCGCGGATTATCAGTACTACTACACGTATTACTACGGGGACTACTACCGTCACATGCTCGAAGGCTACGGCTACGGGCACGAGCCCGAGGAAAAGCCGAAGCGCGGAGAGAATAAAATCGGCGCGTAGCAGACCCGCGGACCTCCGGCTGCCGCCCGCTCCCGAAGCCTCGGGACGGCGACGTTCCGAGCGTCCGGCAGCGCAGGAGAGCAAGCCAACAGGACTCATGGTATTGGCGCTGGACACGTTGCCTCGAAAGCTGACCGCCGTCCTGCTGGCCATCGTGGCCAGCGTTCCCCTGAGCGTTTCTCTCTGGAGTCACTACCGCACGGACGCTTATTCCCGCCAGGGCACTCCCGAATCGCTCCAGCAGGCCATCGCGCTACAACCCGGCAATGCGGAATGGCACAACCGGCTAGGCCGCGTGCTGCTCTATTCGTCCGCGGGCGACGCGACACGTGCCCGGGGAGAACTGGAACGGGCGGCCGCACTCGATCCGCGCAAAGCGGTGTACACCATTCACCTGGCGCTGGACATGGAACTGGCCGGCGACTTCGAGGGCGCCGCGCGGGCCATTGAACGCGCCCGCCGCGCCGAGCCGCGCACCCCGGCCATCCTCTGGCACGAAACCAATTTCTGGCTGCGGCGCGAGCAGAACGAGCGCGCGGTCGGTCTGGCGCGAGAGTTGTTGCGCATGGCGCCGGAGTACACGGGACGTGCCGTGCCGCTGCTGTTGCGCGTTACGCCGGGCAGCACGCTGCTGGACGAGGTGGTGCCGAAGGACGTGAGCGCGTATGGCAACGTGCTGGAAGCCTTCCGGCGCGAAGACCGCATCGAATCCGCGGCAAAGTTTTGGGAGCGCGCCGTGGAACTCGGCCAGCCGCTGCCGGAAGGCATTGTGCGCATGTTCGTGGACTGGGTGCTCGGCCGCGGCCAGCCGGAGCTAGCATTGCGCGCGTGGTCGGACGCGGCACGCCACGGGTGGATCGATGTGGACCCCGAGGCGCTCAGCCAGCCTTTCTACAACGCCGACTTCCGCTACCCGCTGCTCAATTTCGGATTCGACTGGCGCGTGCAGGCGAATGAAGACGCCAGCGTGTGGGTGCAGTCGGGCGGGCTGCGCGGCGGGCAGCAGTCGTTGTGCGTGCAGTTTTCACAGGACGCGCGCGGAGATTACACCGGCGTCTATCACTACGCACCAGTGCAGCCGGGCTATCACTACGAATTGCGCGCGTCCATGCGCACGGAAAAATTAATCTCCGGCCGCGGTGCCTGGCTGCAAGTGCAGGAGATGGCAGCAGGGCGCAGCGTAGCGCCATTGACCGAGCCAATGATGGGCACGAACCCGTGGAAGGAAGTGTTGCTGCAATTTGAGACCGGCCCCGAAACGAAGCTGGTGCGCTTGACGCTGGTGCGGCCCGCGCCGACGCTGAAGGAGCCGCCCTCAAGCGGGCTGGTGTGCGTGTCACCGCTGGAATGGAAGCTGCTCGGCCCGGGCCGCCTGGCTGGACAAGCGGGAGTGCAACCGTGAGCGTGGCGATCAACGGCGCGGCGGTGGTGCACGAGCAGAGCCAGGCAGGGGTGCGCTCAACTGTAAAAGTTTTTTTGCGCGCAGGAGTCATTTTCGTGCTGGTGGCGGCGCCGTTGGCGTTCGGCGCGACGACCACAGTGGCCAGCGTAGGGCTCATCGCTGCGGCGTGGCTGCTGCTGTTGATCTGGATCCTGGAAGGTGTGCGCAAAGAAGAGTTGCCGCTGAATCTGCCGGCGATAGCGCTGCCGGCGGCGTTGCTGCTCCTATTCACGGCCGTGCACTGGGCCGCGGGCATCAGCGTGGCGCCCCATGCGACGCAATTGGAATGGCTGCGCTGGGTGGGTTATGCCGCCCTGGCGCTGGTGGCGGTGGAATGCTTCGACACACCGCGGCGGCTGAAGCGGCTGGCGGAATCCATGGCGTTTGCTGGATTCCTGATTGCGTTGATGGCCATCGCGCAGTACCTGACGTCGAACGGAAAAATCTACTGGCTGGTGGAGCCCACGCACGGCGGATGGATCTTCGGGCCCTACGTGAACCGCAACCACTACGCGGGCCTGATGGAGCTGTGGACGCCGCTGGCGATTGGTTTGGCACTGCGTCCGGAGAATACGCTGGGGCGGCGCTGGTTCTGGTGCACGCTGGCGCTGGTGATGGGCAGCTCGGTACTGCTCTCCGGCTCGCGCGGAGGAACGCTTGCGTTGCTGGCGGAAATCGCAGTGCTCACACTGGCGGCATCGGCCGTGCACGGAGGACGCAAGGCGCTCGCCGGCGTGGCCATTGCCCTGGTGTTGATCGGCGGCACGGTGTGGTGGCTGGACCAGGGGCAGGCGCTGGAGCGCTTTAAGGAAAGTTTTCGGCCGAACACCACGCTGCAAGAGGAAGCCACGGCGCATCGCTTCGGCGCGTGGAAAGGAACGTGGACACTTTTCCAGCAGCACTGGGCGGTCGGGTCGGGCCTGGAGACGTTTGAGAGTTTGTTCCCCGCGGTGCGACCGTTCGCCACGGACAAAATCTGGACGCACGCGCACAACGATTGGCTGCAGTTCCTCGCCGAAACGGGCGTGGTGGGCGCGGCGCTGGGCATGTGGATTTTGTTTGCGGGTGGACGGCAAGCGTGGCGCAATTTGAAAGAGACCAGCAGCACCGCCACCGGCGCCATCTTGATGGGAATGATCGCGGGCTGTGTGGGCTTGATGATTCATGGCTGGCTGGATTTCAACTTTCATGTACCTGCCAACGCCGCCAATTTTGCCGTCCTGGCTGCGGTGCTTACGCGCCGCGGCTGGGATGAGATTTAAACTGATATTTATCAGTCACTTGCAGACTTTGTGGCCTGTAAGTGAGAGGGCGGAGCTGTACGGAAAAGAACGGGCCGGGGGTCAGGGGCTAGGGGCTAGTGAAAACCAAAAGCAAGAGGGCAGACAGAAAACCGGCGGAAAAGAAAGGCGATGCCCTGCCCCGATGGTATGCAATCCACACGCGGTCGCGGCATGAAAAACTGGTAGCGCGACAATTCCTCGAAAAACAGATTGAAGCGTTTCTCCCGCTGTGCACGGAAGTGCACCGGTGGAAGGACCGCTACAAGAAAGTCGAAGTGCCGCTGTTCTCCGGCTACGTGTTCGCGCAGTTTGCGAGCGGCTCACTGCGGCGGCAGGCGGTGCTGAAGACGACGGGGGTGATCCGCATCGTCGGATTCGGGCAACGCGATGAGCCGGTGCCCGACGAGCAGATCGACGCGCTGCGGCGCGTGCTGGAAAGCGATGCGCTCCTGCAAAAGCATCGCTACCTGCGCGTGGGACAGCGCGTGAAAGTAATCTCCGGAGCGCTGGCCGGCGTGGAAGGCATTCTGAAACGCATCAAGGGAAATGCGCGACTGGTGATTGCAGTCGAGCCGATCCGGCAGGCGGTGGCGGTGGAGCTTTCGGGATACGAAGTTGTGGCGATTAGAGGAAGTTAGAAGTCAGAAATCGGAAGCAGCAAGATGCCTACGCTGACGCAAACAAAAGCAGGACCTGAAAACCTTTCCGCGGCAGTTCCGATGGTGGTGATTCAGTCGCCGCGGGGATGGTTCGATCTGGACTTCGCGGAAATGTGGGCGTACCGCGAGCTGCTGTACTTCTTTGTGTGGCGCGACATCAAGGTGCGCTACAAGCAGACGGTGATTGGCGCGGGCTGGGCCATCCTGCAACCGTTCGCGACAATGGTGGTGTTCAGCCTATTTTTCGGCAAGCTGGCCAAGCTACCGCCGGCAGGAATTCCCTACCCGATATTTTTCTACTGCGCGCTGCTGCCGTGGACGTATTTCGCCGGCGCGCTTTCCGGCGCGACGAGCACGGTAGTGGAAAATCAGCGGTTGATTACCAAGGTTTATTTTCCGCGCATCCTGCTGCCGCTGGCGTCGGTGATTTCCGGGCTGGTGGATTTTGCCATTGCTTTTGTACTGCTGATTGCGATGGCGTTCTACTACGGCATGGTGCCGACGGCGGCGGCGCTGCTGCTGCCTGCATTTCTTCTGCTGGCAATTCTGACCGCGCTGGCCGCGGGGCTATGGCTATCCGCGCTCAATGCGATTTATCGCGACGTGCGCTACGTGATGCCGTTCCTGGTGCAATTCTGGATGTTCGCGTCGCCGGTGGCGTATCCGTCCACGCTGGTGCCGGAACGCTGGCGGTGGATTTATGGATTGAATCCGATGGCGGGAGTGATCGAAGGTTTTCGGTGGGCGATCACGGGACAAGGACAGGCGCCGGGAGCGTTGATTTTTGTTTCAGCAGGCGTTGTGATTGTTCTCTTGATCGGTGGATTGATTTATTTCCGCAGAATGGAAAGTACGGTCGCAGACGTGGTGTAGCACGAAGATCCTCACGCCATCCGCGCTCCCGCGACGCGGGATCGCGGCGGGACGTGAGCTACAACAAAATGACTGAAATCGCCATACGCGTGGAAGGGTTGCGCAAGCGCTACCGCATTGGGGAGCGGGAGAGGTATACCGCGCTGCGGGACGTGCTTGGCAATGCGTTGAAAGCGCCGTGGCGGATGCTGCGGGGCAAGAACGGCGGAGCGTCGAACGGAAAGCCGGACCACATCTGGGCGCTGGACGGCGTGTCGCTGGAAATTCATCACGGCGAGGCCGTGGGGCTCATCGGGCGCAACGGCGCGGGAAAAACCACGCTGCTGAAAATTCTTTCGCGGATTACCAAGCCGACGGAAGGGCGCGCGGAAATTCACGGGCGCGTGGGCAGCCTGCTGGAAGTCGGCACCGGCTTCCATCAGGAGCTGACCGGTCGCGAAAATATTTATCTGAACGGCGCAATTCTGGGAATGAAGAAGGCGGAGATTGACCGCAAGTTTGACGAGATGGTGGCCTTCGCGGAAGTGGAAACGTTTCTGGACACGCCGGTGAAGCACTACTCGAGCGGGATGTACATGCGGCTGGCGTTCGCCGTGGCGGCGCACCTGGAGCCGGAAATTCTGCTGGTGGACGAAGTGCTGGCGGTGGGCGACGCCGCGTTTCAGAAAAAGTGTCTGGGCAAGATGAACGAAGTGACGCGCGCGGGACGCACGGTGGTGTTCGTGAGCCACAACATGAGCGCGATCCTGAACCTGTGCTCGCGGGCGCTGCTGATCGAGCGCGGGCGCATCGCCAAAGACGGCACGGCACAGGAAACCGCGCGGGCGTATCTGGAAAGTTTGCAGGCGGGGCGCTCGGAAAACTTGCTGGACATCAAGGAGCGCTGGGGCCGCGGCCGGGTGAAGTTCTCGCGCGTTTCGATTGAAGACGCCCAGGGTCGCGCGCTGGAACACGCTATGTCCGCGGAAGAGATCGCCATCGTGCTGCATTACCAGTCGCAGCAAGGGCAGACGCTGCAAAACTGCCGGGTGAGCGTGGCGGTGGAGGATTTGTTTGGACAGATTTTTTTCGTGTGCTCGACGGAGATGGTCTCCAACGAGCCGCGCAACTTGCCGCCGCGCGGGGCGGTGCGCTGCGTGATCCCGCGACTGCCGCTGAGCCAGGGGCGGTACAACCTGACGCTGTTTATCGAAGTGAACCGCGAAATCGAGGACTGGCTGCCGTCGGCAACGCCGCTGCAGGTGGTGGACGGCGACTTCTTCGGGAGCGGACGGCAGTACCCAGAAGGCTGGGAAGGCAAAGGCGTGCTGGTGCCGCACCGATGGGAAATAGAGAAGGGGACAGGAGTCGGGGGTCAGGGGTCAGGGATTTGAAGCTGCGGACAAAGTTGGGGAAAGTAGCCCGCGAAATGCGCGGGGCGGTGCGGCGTGGTGCGCTCGAATGGAAATACCGCGAGGCGCTGCGGCACGAGGGACCTGCGGTGGTCGAGGACGCCTTCGGCTTCCGGTTCGTATTGCAACCCTACGAGCGGCCGCAGGCGATGGAGCTGCTCGAACGCGCGCACGACCGCGCGCTGCTGCGGGCGATGAAGCAGCTCATCCGGCCGGGGGACGTGGTGTTCGATGTGGGCGCGCACACCGGGAAAATCAGCGTGCCGGCGGCGCGGCTGTGCGGGGCGCAGGGAAAAGTGTATGCGTTCGAGCCGACCGGGGAGTCGTGCGCGCGATTCCTGGAAAACGCAGCGTTGAACGGTTGCGAAAATATTTTTCTGCAGCGGGCGGCGGTTTGCGAACGCACCGGCACCGTGACGATGAATGTTTTTTCGGCGGCGTACTCAGCGTGGAGCAGCCGGGGCGAGCCCGTGTACGCGAGCGAAGACGGCATGACGGTAGCGAAAAGCACGCGTGTGGATGTGCCGTGTACCACGCTGGATGAATTCTGCGCAGCGCAGGGGATTGCGCGCATCCATTTTCTGAAAGTAGATGTGGAAGGGTATGAGCGCGACGTCTTCCGCGGCGCGGCGCGGCTGCTGAAAGAGCGGAAGATTGATCTTATTTGCTTCGAGATTTCACAGATCCCGTTAAAGGGAGCGGGGCGCACGGCACGGGAAGTGTTTGAGACGCTCGAAGCGACGGGCTATGCGGCGTACCGCTTCGAGGAGCGGGGCGAAACGTTCGACGGTCCGGTGCACGACTCGGAGGAGTTTTGGACGAATTATTTCGCATCGTGGAAGAAATTGAACCGCCGATGAACGCGGATTTGGAAAGATGAAAATTCTGATTGTGTCGCCGGTGGGGGAGGACGTGCACATCCGGAAGATTCCGGCGGCGCTGCGAGCGCGGGGCGCAGCGGAAGTGACCGTGATTGCGCCGGAGAGGTCGGCGACGGAGACAGCGTACGAGGCATCGGGGTGGAGGACGGTGACGCCGGGGGAGAACTCGAACGGTGGCCGGCTGGTGACGCTGCCGCTGGTGGACCCGAGGGACGGCCATGCGGGTTTTAAAAACGCCGCACTGAAGCGCGTGATACAGGAAGCGCAGCCGGACGTGATTCAAATGTGGGGAGGAGCGCCGGCACGAAGCGCGGAGCAGGTGGTGTGGTTGAAGATGCGCGCATGCCCGCGAGCGAAGACGGTGTTCTACGGATTCGACCAGTTGCCGTACCGCTTTGCGCCGCTCACCCAGTTGAAGTGGAAATTCCTGTGGTCGCGGATGGCCGGAGGAATCGAAGCCAATAGCGAAGGCGTCGAAGCACTGCGGCAAGCGGGATTTCGCAAACCGCTCGAACAGATCTTCTGGGGCATCTCCACAGAGGAATTTCATCCGTTGGAGAGAGCCGGACTGCGCGAACGGCTGGGGTTCGGCAATGAAAAGCTCGTCGGATACGTGGGACGCTTTGTGTCGGAAAAGGGATTGTCTGAACTGCTGGCGGCGCTGCGGCAGTTGCCGAGCGAAGTTCACGGCGTGCTGATCGGTGCGGGACCGATGCAAGAAGAACTGGAGCGCGAGGCGGTGACACCGGAGCTGCGCGGGCGTGTGCGCTTCTTGCCGACCATGACACCGGAAAAACTGGTCGAATACATGAATTGCTTCGATGCGCTGGCGCTGCCGTCGCGGACCACGCCGCATTGGAAAGAACAATACGGGCGCGTAATCGGCGAGGCGATGGCGTGCGGCGTGGTGGTGGTGGGGTCGGATTCAGGCGCGATTCCAGAAGTAATCGGCGAAGCGGGGCTGGTGGTGCGCGAAAGAGACACAGCGGAGTTGGCGCGCGGGTTGGAATGCGCAATTTTCGACGAGGTGTTGCGGGCGCGTTTGATTCCGGCGGGCAAGAAGCGCGCGGAAGAGGAACTGAGCATTCGGGCGATGAGCGGAAAGCTGATGGATTTCTACAAGCGATTGAGCAACGCATGAGCCTGCTGGTGCAGTCGTATCACGCGCTGAGCGCGAAGAGGCAGAGGCGGTGGCGAATGGTGCGGCCGTTTGTGCCACGGCGCGCGCGCTGGCTCTTCGAAGGCTGCCTGGAAGTGCCCGGGCAGCTCTGGTACGTCGACCGCAAGCTGCTTTACGGCGCGATCCGCGAACACACGCCGCGGACGGTGTTTGAAGTGGGCACGTGGTACGGCGGCGGGAGCACGTACTTCATCAGCCAGGCGCTCTACGAAAACGGAGGGGGCGTGTTGCACACGATCGAGGAAAACGCCGAGGCACACGCGCGGGCAAAAGAAAATTACGCGCGGCACCTGCCGCACCTGCTGCCGCACGTCGTGTTTCATCAGGGCAAGAGCACGGAGGTCTACCCGGCACTGCTGCGCGAGTTGGCCAAGGTGGACGCTGTTTTTCTCGATGGAGGACAGGACGCAAAGCAAACGATGACGGAGTTTGAGATGTTCGCGCGACACTTAGGTCCGGGAACACTGCTGCTGGCTCATGATTGGGACAACGAGAAGATGGAATTGCTGCGGCCGAAGCTGAATGCGTCACTTGAGTGGAAACTGCTAGCGCGGGCAAGAGCGCCGGAGTCGGTGGGATTTGTGGTGTGGTTGAAGAAAGTGGCGAGTGGCGAGTGACGCGTGGCGAGTACGATTCATTTTGTGTATGTGCGGCCGGGAGCGGAGCCGAGGTTTGCATCCGGCATCGCCGGCGCGTTGGAGCGGATGGCGCAGGGCGCGAAGCAAACATTGCGGCGCGCGAGAGGCATCAACGGCGGGCCGCTGCCAGCGCCGTATTCCATCACCGTAAATTTGCATCGCTACCTTGCGGCGCGAAGCGACGTAAAGCTCTACGACTGGCGCGAAAAAGGAATCATCGAGCTGAAGCCGGACGACGTGCTGATCGGGCATCCGCATCCGGACCCAGAAACGCTGGTGCAGCAGGCATTGCGAAGCGGCGCGCGGTGCAGATTAAAGGCGCTTATGTTCCCCATCCACCACGCGCTGCCGGAGTTCAACGAATACGCGCTGCCATTGATGGAACGCGCCGATGTGGTGCTAGGAATCATGGGGCCCTACTGGTACGACACGCTCGAATCTTCGTTCCTCGCGCAGTGGAAAAAGAAAATTGTGCGGCTGGACCTGGCGGTGAGCGCGGCGGAATTTCCGCTGGTGAAAAAACAGTTTAACGCGCCCGGGAAACGCGGATACTTGTACATTGGCAACAACCGTCCCGAAAAAGGAATCGAAGCGCTGAGTGCGACACTGGAGCGGCTGGAAAAATATCCGCGCGGATGGGTGGGCGGCGGGCCAGACATTCCGCACGCGACGCGCATCGCCGGGTACCGCGAGCTGACGCGGGAATTTATCGCGGGGCTCGCGGAACGCTACGACATTTTTCTAAATACGTCAATTTCCGACGCCAACCCGGCGACGATCTTGGAAGCGATGGCGTGGGGATTTCCGGTAGCGTGCACGCCGGAGTCGGGGTACTACAACATGCCGACAATTGTGTCGCTGAGCACGACGGACATTGACGCGAACGTGGCAGCGCTTGAGGAATTGCAGCAGGCACCGGAGGAGCGGCTGACGGAGTTGAGCCGCGCAAATCGCGCGCTGGTAGAGACGCAATACACGTGGGAGCAATTTTGCGGGGCGGTGTGGTCTCAATTGGAGCGATTTGTATGATGACGGGAACGTTAAACGTTGAATGACACGGGCGGACACGGAGGTCCGCCCCTACGAAAGCTAGACAAAATGAAGATTGAGCAGCAATTGCCGTTGGCGGTGAGCGAGCAGCGCTGGAAGCAGGCGCAGGAATGGGAGGCGGCGTTTTGGAGGTCACAGAACCCAGCCCCGACACAGACGCTCGCGGCGCGCGCGAAGCAGTTGGTAAAGCGGATGCTCGGCAGGACGAGCGCGTCGCCGGGCGACGACTGGAACATCTGGTGGGCGGAGAAGTTTGAGAACTACAGCGCATTGCCAGCGCGCATGGACCGGGCCATCGAGCTGGGCTGCGGGCCGTACACCAATCTGCGGCTGATCCTTCCGGGGCACGAGGTGCGGCGCGTGGTGTGCAGCGATCCGCTGATGAAACACTATCTGACATTCGAGGAGCGGTGGCTCGGGCAAGCGTGGCGGCGCGGCGCGGTGGAAGTGGACGACCATCCGATCGAGGAGTGCCCGTTCGAGTCCGATTCGTTTGAGCTGGTAGTAATGATCAACGTGCTGGACCACGTGCGCGACGCGCTGGAATGCATGCGACAGGCAGCGCGAATCACGCGGCCGGGCGGGTGGCTTGTCGTGGGGCAGGATTTGAGCAACGCGGAAGACGTGGCGCGCACCGGCGAAGACATCGGGCACCCGATCCGCATTGTCCATGACTCGCTGGACGCGGAATTGCTGCCGAGATTCGAGCCGGTACTGCACCGCGTACTTCGCCGCGAGGAAGGGCGCAATCCGGCTGCGCATTACGGAACCTACCTTTTCCACGGAACGAAAACATTCAACCCATAATCCGACCATGGCCAAGTTGAACATTGCGTTTCATGTGCTGGGGGATGCGGGGTGGATATTCGGGCGGGTGTACCTGCGCGGGCTGTTTGCGGCGCTGCGCGAACGGTTCGGAAGCGAGCTGGGGCTGTACCTGCTCGCGCCGGAAAAACAAGACGGCGCAGCGGATTTTTCGCGCGCGGTGCGCGCCGACGCACTGCTGGAGTACCGCACACACCGGCCGTGGACGGCCCCGTGGGCGCTGGACCGCGCGGCACAACGCTTGCTGGCGCGCGACTTGGCGAAAGAAAATGTCCTGCGCGCCAAGGGCATCCAGGTTCTCTTCGGCATGCAGCTCGCGTTCGAATCGCCAAAGCTGGCCACGCTTTCGTTAATCCCGGATTTCCAGCACGTGCATCTGTCCGAAATGTTCAGCCCGGTAGAAATCCAATACCGCGAACAGATTTACCGAGAGACGGCGCGGCGGGCGACGCGCGTGATCGTGTTCGGCGAGACCGTAAGAAAGGATTTTGCGGCGTTCGCGCCGCGGCAGGCCGAGAAAGCGCGGGCGCTGCCGCCCATCAGCATCGTGCCAGCGGGCGTGTACGAGCAGCCGATTGCGCCGCTGCTCGAGCGGCTGCATCTGCCAGAAAAATTCATTTATGTGCCGAACCAGTTCTGGAAGCACAAGAACCACGCGGCCGCGTTTCAGGCGGTGCGCATTCTGCGCGGGCGCGGAATGGACGTGGCGCTGGTGTGCAGCGGCTTTCCCGGAGACTACCGTCACCCGGAGTACTTCGGCGAGGTGTGGCAGAAACTTTCCGAGTGGGACGTGCGCGGGCAAGTGATTTTTGTCGGTCAGGTGGCGCACGAAGATGTGCTGCGCCTGATGCGGCAAAGTGTGTGCATGATGAACCCGTCGCGGTTCGAGGGCTGGGGCATCACCGTGGACGAGGCGCGGTCGGTAGGCAAACAGATGGTGATCTCCGACATTCCGGCGCACCAGGAACAGAATCCGCCGCGGGCAACGTACTTCGATCCCAACAACGCCGAGGAGCTGGCACAGAAGCTGGCCGCTGTCTGGCGCGAAACGCCGCCGGGGCCGGATGCGGCGTTGGAGTCAGAAGCGCGGAAAGCGCAGCCGGGGCGCGTGCGGGCGCATGCGGAAGCGTTCGAGGCGGTGGCGCGCGAGGCGTGCGAGGAAATCACGAAGTGAGGATATGAAACAGCAGACCATCCTGGTGACGGGGTCGAGCGGGCTGATTGGGTCGGAGGCGGTGGAGTACTTCGACCGGCAAGGGCACCGCGTGGTTGGCGTGGACAACAACATGCGCCGGGAATTTTTCGGCGCGGGCGGGGACACGACGTGGAACCTGGAGCGGCTAAAAAAATCCACGAAGCAGTTTGAGCCGCACGACGTGGACATCCGCGACCGGATCAAGATATTTGAATTGTTTAAAACCAGTCGCTTCGACTTGATCTTGCACTGCGCGGCGCAGCCGTCGCACGACAAGGCGCGGGAAATTCCGCTGGTGGACTTCGAGGTGAATGCTCTGGCGACGATGTATCTGCTCGAAGCCATGCGGCAACACGCACCAGAGGCGGTGTTCGTGTTCATGAGCACGAACAAAGTATATGGCGATGCGCCGAACGAGCTGCCGATGGTCGAGCAGGCGACGCGGTGGGATTACGCGCGTGCGGAAGACATCGAAGGCATCCGCGAGGACTGCCGCATCGATCGCACGCTGCATTCGGTGTTCGGCGCGTCGAAAACCGCGGCGGACGTGATGGCGCAGGAGTACGGGCGCTACTTCGGGCTGAAAGTCGGCGTGTTTCGCGGCGGCTGCCTGACTGGGCCGCATCACTCCGGCGTGCCACTGCACGGATTCTTGTCGTACCTGGTAAAGGTGGCGTTCAGCGGCGAGACGTACACGATCCACGGTTACAAGGGCAAACAGGTGCGCGACAACATTCATAGTTTTGATGTGGTCCGCGCGGTGGAGGAATTCGCGAAGGCGCCGCGGCCGGGCGAGGTGTACAACCTCGGCGGCGGACGCGGCAACAGCATTTCCATTCTAGAGGCGATTGCGCGCATTGAGGCGATGACGGGAAAGAAGATTCGTACGGTGTACAGCGAGAAAGCGCGCGTGGGAGACCACATCTGCTACATCTCGGACTTGCGGAAGTTTTCCGGACATTACCCGCCGTGGGGGATTACGAAAGATTTGGAAACAATTCTAAAGGAAATCATCGCGGGCGCAGAAAAGCAGAACACAGCCGTCGGAAGTGGTTAGAACCTCGGCACGGCATTAGGCGCTGCGCGCCGGAATGAAAGGCGCCTTCGGCAGAGAGGTACGCGCTTCGCGCGGTCGCTGTTTGTCGGAGCTAAAGCTCCGGCCCCCTTAGGTCGCGGCTTTTCGATCAAGACCATCGGAACGCAAAAGGCGCGAAAGCCACGACCTACAAAACGCGGAGTCATGTCCGACGTTGCAGTTAGGCGGGGTTGAAGGCCACCCCCACAAAAACAAGGGCACAGGCTGTCCCGAGACTTCGGGAGCCTGTGCGACGAGAACGATGCTGACGATATTTACGACACCGAAAGCGTTTCGCGGGCACATCAACGTGATTCAGCGGAATGCGCTGAAGAGCTGGACGCAGCTCGATGCAAACGTCGAGGTCATCGTGTTTGGAGACGAAGAGGGCGCGGCGGAGGTATGCCGGGAGCTGGGGTTGCGCCACGAGCCGTCGGTGGAGCGCAGCGCGAGTGGGACGAAATTTGTGCGGTCGATCTTCGGGCGGGCGCAGGAGATGGCGCGGCACGGCGTGGTGGCGTACGTGAATGGCGACATCGTGCTGACCGAAGATTTTGTGCGCGGAGTGACGCGCGTCAGCGAAGAATTCAAGACGGGACGAAAATTTCTGATGGTTGGGCGGCGTTGGGACACGGACATCTCCGCGCCGATTGATTTTTCCGCAGGCGACTGGGCAGAACGCGCGCGGGCTCGGGCGCTCGAACAAAATCATCAGCAATCGCAAGACTGGATTGACTATTTCGTGTTCCCGCGCGGGCTGTACCGGGAAATTCCGCCGCTGGTGATTGGCCGGGTGGGCTGGGACAACTGGCTGGTATGGAAAGCACGGTCGGCGGGAGTGCCGGTGGTGGATGCGACGGAACGCGTCGTGGCGATTCACCAAAACCACGATTATGGTTACCACCCGCAAGGCAAGCAGGGCGTGTGGCAGGACGAGGAAGCGCAGCGAAATTACGAGCTGGCCGGCGGCGTGCGGCACATCTACAGCATCGCCGACGCCACGCACCGGCTGACGAAGCGCGGCGTGGAGACAAATCCCGGTTACCGGCTGGCGCCGGCGCGGCGGGCGCTGCGTCGTGGACGCTCGGCGGTGTGGCACGCGATTCTGGGAGTGACGCGGCCCGTGCGGCACGCGCTTGGGTTGAGAAAGAGTGGCTAGTGGCGAGGGGTCAGGGGTCAGGGGTCAGGGACTAGAGAAAAGTGGAGAATGACGAGCACGCTAAAGAGAATTGTGAAGCGGACGATGCCGGGGTTTTACCGGCGGCTGCAACAGACGCGGCAGCACTACGCGCTGTACCGGCTGGGGCGGAGGCTGCGTCCGGTGGAAGAAGCGGTGGTGGCCGCGAACGGACTGGCGGTGCAGAGCGGGCCGTTCCGCGGGATGAAGTACATCCAGCGCTCGATGGGGAGCGCGCTGCTGCCGAAGCTGGCGGGCAGTTACGAAGCGGAACTGCACGGGGCGATGGCATCGGCGATCGCGAAACAGTTCGAGCGCGTGGTGAACATCGGGTGCGGCGAAGGGTATTACGCGGTAGGACTGGCGCGGCGGCTGCCGCTGGCGCGCGTGTGGGCGTTTGACACGGATGGCCCGGCGCGGGCCGCGTGCCGAAAACTGGCGGAAGAGAACGGCGTGGCCGAGCGTGTGCAGGTCGAAGGCGCGTGCGGGTCGGAAGAACTGCGCAAGCTGACCGCGGAGCCGGCGCTGGTGGTGTGCGACTGCGAAGGGTACGAGATGGACCTGCTCGCGCCGGCAAATTTTGCGCAGCCGCGAGCGTGCGAAATCATCGTCGAGCTGCATTATTCGATCAATGCAGAAATTTCGGGAACGATTCTGGCGCGGTTTTCCGCGACGCATGAGGCGGAAGTGTACGAGCAGACGGCGCGGGACCCGCGCGCGTATGCCGGATTGAACAGTTTGAGCACGAAACAGCAGCGGCTCGCGATGGATGAGTTTCGTCCCGCAGGAATCCGGTGGGCGTACCTGCGGCCGCGGGCGTGAGAGATTAGGGGCGTCCCAAGGGATCGGGACCATACGCCCCTACAAAATCAAAAACAGATGGAGATGAGCACACCGCGGATTACGGCGCTGATTAACACGCACAACTACGGGCGATTTGTCGGCGAAGCGATTGAAAGCGTGCTGGCGCAGGATGTGGCACCGGGCGAAATGGAAGTGCTGGTGGTGGACGACGGGTCGACCGATGACACGGCCACCGTGGTCGCCAAGTTCGGCGAGCGCGTGCGCTACATCCGCAAGGAAAACGGCGGGCAAGCGTCGGCGCTGAACGTGGGATTCGCGGAGGCGCGGGGAGAAATTATCGCCACGCTGGACGGAGATGACCTGTGGCTGCCGGGAAAAGTGCGGCGCGTGCAGGAGGAATTCGAGAAACTTCCTGAGGCAGGGATGGTGTATCACCCGTTTGAACACTGGGACGTGCAGCGAAACGTGATGGAAAAGGACATGAATTTTCCGGCGGTTTCCGGACACGTGCTGGATTTGCCGGACGGGTTGCTGCGCTACGGCGATTTCTCCACGTCGGGGCTGGCGTTCCGCAAAGCGGCGGTGGCGAAGCTGCTGCCCATTCCCGAGCGGCTGAAGATTCTGGCGGACAGCTACCTGGGCTGCCTGATTATTTTTGTCGCGCCGGTGGCGGCGGTGAACGAGCACTTGACGCGCTACCGCATCCACGGCGCGAACCTATTCAGCCACGGTGGAGGCGACGAAGCGCGGCTGCGACGACGGCTGGAATGCTGGAGCGCAGCCGTGGAGGAGATTAAGAACTGGCTGGCGCGGCGCGGATGGGATTTGCGGCGGCCGGAGATCGCTGCGTACGTCCGGCGATACGAACTGGTGGCGTGGCGCTTCCGCTTCGATCTCGAACCACCCGGGCGCAAGGAATTCTACGATTATTTGCGCGCGCACGACGCGCTCTACCGACCACTGCAGCGCCCGGGTTACCGCGCGTTCCGGTGGGCGATGGCCGGGGCGGCATTTGTGCTGGGCTTCGGGCCGTTCGAAGGGCTGCGCCACGTGTACAGCGGGACGGGCGGCGCGCGGCTGCGCGAGGCGGTGGTGCCGGCACGATGAAACTTGAACGAATCATCACGCTGGCAAACCGAAACGTGCGGCTGCGGTTCGCGGCGATGGAGAGGTCGCTGCGAGCGACGGGCTGCGGATTGCCGCTGGCGGTGATCCCGTACGACGAGCAGAGGTTCGAGCTGCCGGAGAACGCGGCGTGGTGGGAGCTGCCGGACGTGCAGGGGTGGCTGGCGTCGGAAAGAACGCACCGGGCGATTCGAAAATACCAATGCTTGACGATCGCGAACTATCAGTATGTGGATACGGATGTGATTTTCCTGCGCAACCCCGAAGAAGTGCTGGCGGCGCACACGGGGTTTGTGACGTCGTGCTGTCACTGGCGGGACCCCGCGCACACCACGACGGAGGAGTCGGAGAAAATCCTTTCCGCAAAAAGCACGACGTGGAGGAAGACAACGTTCAACACCGGGCAGTTTGCGTGCGACCGTGCGCTTTACCGCTTCGAAGCGCTGAAGCAGACGGCGGCGAAATTCGAGGCGACGTGCTTGCGGCTTCCGTATCACGAGCAGCCGGGGATGAACCTGCTAGTGAACTTGGCGGGCGTACCGATCACCAACCTGACGCTGCCGCCGCACGCGATGGAGTCCACGTGGGCAGGCGACTACGCGGGCGATTACGAGAAATATTGGAGCGACGCGCAGCGCAAGCCGTACTTGATCCACTGGGCGGGCACGCCGATGGACGCGGAGCGGCCCATCGACAAGCTGTTCTACAACTACCTGACGGCGGCCGAAAAAGCGGAGTGGGCCGCGCAAGAGGCGGCGCGGCGGAAGACGAAGGCGGCGCCGCTCGGCGGGGTGGCGCGGCGCGTGAAGAGGGCGCTCAAAAAGCTGGCGGGGCGCTGAACTCGATGCGGTTACCCGAACCAGAAGAAGTGAAGACGGAGGGGGCGCGGCTGCTCTACGCGCACGACGTGGTGGAGTATCACTGCGGCGACGCGCGGAATTTTTACGCGCAAATGTACAAGAGCCGGTTGGGGCTGCTGCTGGGTCTGGCACAAGGCGCAGGGAGGCGCGGGCGCGTGCTGGACCTGGGTTGCGCGCAGGGCAACGTCGCGCTGCTGCTGGCCGAAGCGGGACTGGAAACGTGGGCCGTGGACCTGCGCAGCGAGTTTTTGGAGTATGCCGGACGGAAATACGAGCGGGGAAAATTCCGGCGGTGCGCGGCAAACGCGGAGGCCCTACCGTTTGCGGCTGGCGCGTTCGAGCTGGTGGTGTGGGGCGAGATGATCGAGCACGTGGCCTATCCGGAAAAAGTGCTGGGGGAAATCCGGCGCGTGCTGCGACCGGGCGGGCACCTGGTGTTGAGCACGCCGAACGGGCGGCGTCTGCACACGGGCCTGCCAACATTCGGTCAAGTGGCGGACCGCGCGGCGCTGGTCGCGAAGCAATTCAAGCCGGATAGCGACGGGCACCTGTTTTTGTTCGCGCAGCGCGAACTCGAGGCGCTGCTCGGGGCGAACGGCTTCCACCTCTGCGAACACCGTTACTACGGGACGCCGTGGCTCACCGGGCGGCTCGGCTTCCGCCACTGGATGCGCTGGATGCCACCGCACTGGCGGCAGGCGTTCGATCAATTCACGCTGAACGTGCCCGGAGTATCTCCGCTGCTCGCCGAAGGTCAGGTGCTTCTCGCACAAAATATGGACGGTGCGGCGCAATGAAACTTGCGCTGATTACAAGACGCTATCCACCGGAATGCTGCGGCGTGGGAGACTACACGGCGCGGCTGGCGGAGTCGTGGCAGCTGCAGGGACACGAGGTGACAGTGTTCGTTGCGTCACCCGAGAAAAGCGGAAGTCAGAAATCAGAGGTCGGAAGTCCGAAAGAAGGAATTCGAGTTGTGCGAATCCATCTGGACGGGTGGCGAGATGTTCGGGCGGCGGCGGAAGCGATTGCTGCAGCGAAGCCGGAGAAGGTACAAATCGAGTATTCGAACTACGGTTGGAGCCGCTGGGGATTTGCGTTCCATGTCGACGCGCTGGTGCGCGCGCTGCGGAAAAACGGACTGCCGGTGACGGTGGCGCTGCATGAGTTTCCGCTGGAGTTCCTGCAACATCCGCTGCATGCGGGAATCTCAGTCATACAGAGGCTGCACTTCGCGCGGCTGGTGCTGGCGGCAAACGAAGTGCTCACGAATACACCGGAGCGCGTGCGCATTTTGCGGCGGTGGTTTCCGTGGCGGCGAGAGCGGATTCACTTTCGGCCAAACTCGAGCCACATTCCCGTGGCGGCGAGCGGTGCGGAGCGGCGTGCAGCACTTCGCGCGGAACGCGCGGCCAGGGCCCAAGTAGTGATGGCGACGTTTGGTATGTTTCATCCGGCCAAGCGTTACGAGGCGGTGATCAAAGCGGCCGGGATGGCGCGCAGTGAATTGCGGCCCGCGGTTTGGCTGCTGGGAGATGAGCGGCAAGCGCAGACCGCGTATCTGGAGAAGTTGCGCCAGCAGGTGCGGACAAGTCAACTGGAAGGCTCGGTGTGGTGGTCGGGACACCTGGCGCCGGGCGAACTCTCCGCATACCTGCAGGCCGTGGACATCTTCGTGCTGCCGCAGCCGGATGGGCACTTGACGAGGTCGAGCGCGTTCATGGCCGCGGCGGCGCACGGGCTGGCGGTGATCGCGGTGCGCAATGATGAAAACCAGAAGGATTTTGAGCACGGCGAAAACGTGTGGCTGGTAGACGCGAGCCGCGCGGAGTTGCTCGCGCAGGCTTTCCGGCAACTGGCGGACGATGCGGCGCTGCGCGCACGGCTGGGAAAGAATCTGCGGGCGTTGTACGACAGAAAATTTGCGTGGGAAGTGGCGGCGGCGCCGCAAATTTTGGACGCGGGTGGCAAACAAAGCAAAAACCTTTTGGAACCGCAGATGAACACAGATAGACACAGATGAGCGGAAATCGACAGGATGACACGTTGAACTGATGCCGCCGACAATTCATGACCGGATTGGACAGAGCCGCGCAGGTGCGCCGGCGCTGGTGGTGGTGCTGCTGGCCGTGGTGTCGGTGTGGTGGCTTTCGGGACAAGTGGCCCATGAGAGCTACCGCAATATTGTGATCGCGGTGGTGCTGTTCCAGATGCTGTGGGTGTTCTTTCGGTGGCGGGCGAGCGTGTACGCGTTCATGGTGTACGTGATCGTGGAAGGGTTCCTGGTCAACTACTTCTACACGGTGCCGGAGCTGAACCTGATGAAGGACGTGTACGTAGCATCGCTGTTCGGAGTGCTGACGGTGACGACCGTGCCGCGGGGAATCTTCCCGATCCCGCGAACGTCGTGGATTCTGCCGTTCGGGCTGTTCGGACTGGTGTACACCGCGCAGGTGTTCAACCCCTACCTGCCGAACATCCTGGTGGGATTGATCGGGCTGCGAGTGAGCCTGCTCTATGCGCTGCTGGTGCCGGTGGGCTACTGGTTCTTCGACACGCGGGAGCGCAGCATTCGCTTTTTTGTTTTCCTCACGCTGCTCTCCATTCCGGTGGCGGCGTTCGGGATTTTCCAGTATTTCGCAGGGCCGGGCTGGCTGACCTCGCTTTCGCCGGGGTTCGCTCGCGCGGTGTTTTACGCGAGCGGCGCGGGAACGGGCAGAACGGGAGGCGTCTATTTCCGGACGATATCGACGTTTGTGCAGACCGGCGGGTTTGCCATTTACCTGTGCTTCATGATGCTGGTGGCGGTGGCGCAATTCAGCATGGTGTCGCTGCGGAGTCAACGGTGGTGGATCATTACTGCGTTCGGGCTGCAATTCCTGGCCACATTGACAACCGGCGGGCGCGCACCGCTGGTGCTGTTCTTCGCGGCGCTCGGGCTACTGGTAACCATGCAGGGACGCATGGCGAAGTTGCTGCCGGTGCTGGCGCTGACGGCGGTGATCTTCGTGGGCGCGGTGATTGTGCTGGGGCCAGTCGTGGCGGAACGCTTCGCCACACTGCTGGACCTGGAAGGCGTGCAGGCGCGCAACTTGCCGCTGGTGTTTGGCTGGCTGTACGAAGCGATGAACTCGGACCCGGCGGGGATGGGTGCGGGCTACGCGACGGTGGCTTCGCGCCACGCGGGCGTGACGCCGCTGAATTACAGTACGGTGGAGAATACGTTTGCACGCATCCGATTCGAAACCGGCGTGCCTGGGCTGGCGCTGTACGTGATTTTCATCCTCGCGCTGGTACGGGAGTGCATTCGGGTGCCGCAGAAAACCCCGGACCGCGAGCTGAGCTGGCTGGTGTCGGCATGCTCGGCGTTCCTCCTGGTCAACATTTTTCTGAGCCTGCCGTGGGGCACGCCGTTCGATACGTCACCGACCAACGTGTACCTGTGGTTCTTCCTGGGATTTATGGCGCGGGCGCCGCAACTGGCGGCGGCAGTGGAACCGCGCGTGGCCCTGAGCCAAATGCCGGCGGCGGGTCCCCTGCGAGTGACTCCTAGCGAGGTTGCGCGGACGCCGTGAGCGGGCCGCAGCCGATTCGCGCGCTGTTCGTCGAGAGCCAGACGGAGATGGGCGGCGCGCAGTTCGCGTTGCTGACGCTGCTGGAGAGCCTGAACCGCGCTTGCCTCGTACCGAGCTATGCGTCGCTGGGCTTTGGGCAAGGCGACTTGGCGGAGCGCGTGGCGGCGCTGGGAATTGCGGTGACGCGAATGCCGGGTGGGCGCTTCCGCGACGCGGGCAGCACGCTGCAACGCATCAGCGGGCTACACGAACTGATCCGCAAGAACGCGATCGACGTGGTGGTGAGCAACAGCGGGCACCCGCTGCTTTATGCGCGGCCCGCGGCGGCGTGGGCCCGGCGGCCGTGCGTGTGGTGGGTGCACGGGCCGGTGCACGAAGATCCGCTGCGCGGCGAGGTGATTTCCGTGGCGCAAAAACTGCTCGGAGCCGACGCGCTGCTGGCCAACTCTGAATACACCGCGCAGATATTGCGGCAGCTGTTCGCGGGCCATCCGGGCGTGCGCGTGGTGCGGTACGGCATCCATCTGCAACGTCATGCACCGGCGCCCGCGCAAGGCGCGGCGACGCGTGCGGCGCTGGGGATTTTGCCGGGCGAACGCGTTGCCGGAATTTTCGGGCGGCTGCAGGCCTGGAAAGGCCAACACATTTTTTTGCGGGCCGCCGCCGAACTGGCCCGGCGCGACGTCGCGGCGCGGTACCTGGTGGTCGGCGGCTCGGTCTTCGGACTCGATCCAAACTACGCGAATGATTTGCAACGGTTCGCGAGGGACGCGGGGATTGCCGGACGCGTGCTCTTCCTCGGACAGCGCAGCGATACAAACGCGTTGATGAACGCCTGTGACGTGGTGGTGCATGCCTCGGTGGAGCCCGAGCCGTGGGGCCTGGTGCTGGCGGAAGCCATGGCTGCGGGACGCGCAGTGATCGGCGCGGCGGCGGGCGGGCCGCTGGAAATGATCACGGACGGGCAGACCGGACTGCTCACGCCGCCGGGTGATGCCGCGGCGCTGGCCGGGGCAATGGAGTCGCTGTTCCGGCAGCCGGAGCTGCGGCGCGCGCTGGGCGAAGCGGCGCACCAACATGCGGAGCTGCACTTCGACAGATTTCGCGCGGCAGAGGCTATGTGCAGAGAACTGCGGCGAAGTTATGAAGCACACGCCGCTCGGACCTGAGCGCCAAGCGGGAAAATCACCATGACAAGCAAGCCGATCAGCCAGACGCTCGATGATGAGCGGCCGCGGCCGGACAGTCCGGATGCGGCGACGTTCCATCACCACCTGGCGCGCTACCAGTTTGCGCGGGAGCGGCTGGCGGGCGGCGAGCGCATCCTCGACGCGGGCTGCGGCACCGGCTACGGCACAGCGCTGCTGGCGGAACGAGGCAGCTACGCGCTGGGATTCGACTATTCGCCGCTGGCCATCGAGTACGCGCGCGCACATTTCGCGGGTCCCAAGCTGAGCTACGCGGTGATGAACGCGCAGCAACTGGCCGTGGCCGCAGCGACGTTTGACGTGGTGATTTCGTTCGAGGTGTTCGAGCACCTGGAGGATTCGGAGGCATTTCTTGCGGAATGCCGGCGGGTGCTGCGACCGGGCGGGCGGCTGATTCTCTCCACGCCGAACCAAGAGACGCACGACCTGCACATGAATTCGATCGGAATGAAAAACGAGTTCCACATCAACCTGATGAATGGGAAAACACTCAAGGCGGCGCTGCGGCGGAATTTCGGCGAGGTGGAAATCTACGGGCAGCGGCGCAAGGGCAGTGGGATCTACAGCACGCTGCGGGCGCTGGACGTGTTCAACTTGCGGCTGCGCGTGTTCAGCAGCCGGCGCCGGGAAAGCCTGCAACAGCAGATGGGCGTCGCCGTAGCGCCGCAAGCGCAGGCCGGGGCGTGGATATTTTCCAAGCATCAGCTGCGGCAGGCGAATACGTTCGTGGCGGTGTGCCAGAAATCGTAAAACCGCCGATGCAAACAAATCAACCAAAATGAATACCTCCATTGCAGATGCGGAAGTGGTCCAGGCAGCTCAGCGCGCGAATGGGCGGCTGCGGATTGCGGTGGTGACGCCGGAGCTGCACCGTACGGGCGGCACCGAGCGGGGCACGGCGGAAGTGGTCGAGCGGCTGGCACGGGAACACCAGATTTGCCTGTTCGCGCATCGCTGGGACGCAGACAGCGGCCCAAACATCTGTTTTCATCACGTGCCGGTGGTGCCGTGGCCGGGGTTGCTGCGGTTTCTGAGTTTTTACTGGATGGCATCGCGCGCGGTGGACGCTGCGGCGCGGCGGCACGGCGGGTTCGACGTGATTTATTCGCCGGGGCCGAATTGCCGGCAGGTGGAAGTTTGTACCGCGTGGTTCTGCCAGGCGCGGCAAGACGAGTTGCTGCGCTCGGGCAAGCTGCGGCCGGGGGCGGACAACGCGAGTGATTGGCTGCGGCTGGCGCACCGGAGAGTTTACGCGGCGACGGTGACGCGGCTGGAGCGCGCATTCTATCGCTCGCCGCAGTTGCGCGCGGTGGTGAGCCCTGCGCAGGTACTGAAGGACGACCTTGTGTCGTGCTACGGAATCGAGGCGGCGCGCATTGTGGTGGCGCACGCAGGAGTAGACCCGGAAACGTTTGGCATAGAGCAGCGCAACGCGTTGCGGGCACAGGCGCGCGCGGCACTGGGACTCCGTGAAAGCGAGTTCTGGTTTTTGTTTGCGGGCACGGACTGGGTGCGCAAGGGCATGCTCACGGTGCATGCGGCGCTGCGTGAGATTCCCCAGGCGCGGCTGCTGGCAGTGGGGCCGTACGACCCGGCGTCGTGGAAACGGCACGCGGAGCGCGCGGGAATTGCCGGGCGCATCCGCTACCTGCCGCCGCGGCGCGACATTCTGTTTTATTTTGCGGCGGCGGATGCACTGGTGGCGCCGTCGGTGTTCGAGCCGTTCGGGCTGATTCCGCTGGAGGCGATGGCGTGCGGACTGCCCGTCATCATCACGCCGCCGATGGGAGTGGCGGAAATTGCCACGCCGGAGGACGCGGTGATTTTGAAACGCGCGGATGATGCCGTGGAGCTGGCCGCAGCGATGCGTCGCGTGATGGAGGACGCCGCGCTGCGCGCGAAACTCGCGCGGAATGCGCCGGCGCGCGCGCGAATGCATCCGTGGGACGCGATTTATAGGGCGACGGAGGCGGAGCTGCTGGCCGTGGCACGGCAAAGAAATGGAACCGCCGATGAACACAGATGAACACAGGATTTCATGGCCAGGAAATGTCTAAGGACAACGGCATAGCGGCGCGGATGAGGTTCCGTGTATTTCTGGTGGGGACGGAGTTTTTTCGCGAGCCGGGCGGAATCCAGTACGTGAACCGCGAGCTGCTGCGGATGCTGGCGGAGTTCGCGCGGGAAACGCCGTCGGACGTGGACGTGTTTTCGCTGAATGATCTCCCCGGCGGGCTGCCCGCGGGGCACGAGTTGCCGGGGGGATTCCAGTGGCACGCGTTTGACCGCAGGCGCGTGGCCATGGTGTGGGCGCTGGAGAAGCGGCTGTGGGGCGCGCAGCCGCACCTGGTGCTGTTCACGCACGTGCACCTGGCGGGACTGGCGGCGCTGGTGCGGCTGGCGGCATCGCGCGCGCGAATTGGGGTGCTGGGACACGGCGTGGAAGTGTGGAAGAAATTGCGCGGGCAAAAGGGCCAGGGGTTGCGGGCGGCGGACGCGGTGGTGTCGCCGAGTGAATTCACACGTACCAAAATGATCGAGGTGAACCGCGTGACGCCGGAGCGAGTGACGGTGATCGCGCACGGCCTTTCGCCTGAGTGGGTGGACACATTTTCGCGCAGCGTGCGGCCGGGCCGCGCGGGCCACACGCTGCTGAGCGTCACGCGGCTGATCCGCGCGGACGTTCTGAAGGGCGTGGACGTGGTGCTGCGCGCCATGCCGGAAATTTTGCGGCGCTGTCCGGAGGCACGGTACGTCATCGCCGGCGACGGCAACGATCGCGCGACGCTCGAACGATTGGCGGCGAAACTCGGCATCGCCGGACGCGTGGAATTCCGCGGAGAACTTTCGCGCGAGGCGTTGTGCCGCGCGTATCAGGAAGCGGACTTGTTCGTGCTGCCGAGCCAGACGGAAGGGTTCGGCATCGTGTACCTGGAAGCGATGTATGGCGGACTGCCGGTGGTGGCGGCGCGAGCGGGCGGGGCGCCCAACGTGGTCGAAGACGGCGTGACAGGAATCCTGGTGACGCCGGGAGATGAGAAGCAGATCGCGTCGGCGGTGAGCGGGCTGCTGCTGGTGCCGGAAGAGCGGCGCAAGCTGGGTGCGGCGGGGCGAAAGCTGGTGGAAGAGAAATATTTGTTCGCGCACTTCGCGGCGCGCTGGCAGCGGTGGATGGCGCGCATGGTCCCCACGCCGATTTACCTGGCGAGGCATGCGGCGGCGTTTGCGGGTGGAAAGGAAGTGAAGAGGTCAGGAAGTCAGGAGGTCGGAAAGCCAGCATGTGCGGGATAGCAGGATGGTATGAGGCGCGAGGAAGGAGCGGTGCGGCGGCGGAGCCTTTGCTGGCGATGCTGCGGCAGATGACGCCGCGCGGGCCGGACGACGTAGGCCACGTGGAAGTGCTGCCGAAGCAGAGCGCGGGCCGGTGGCTGCTGGGCGCGTGCCGGCTGGCGATCCTGGATCTCTCCGCCGCCGGACACCAGCCGATGCATGACCCGCAGACGGGCAACTGGCTGGTGTACAACGGGGAGATTTTCAATTTCATCGAACTGCGGCGCGAGCTGGAAGCGGCGGGGTGCACGTTCCGGTCGAACTGCGACACGGAAGTGCTGCTGCACGGCTACCGGGTATGGGGAGAAGACGTGCTGCGCCGCGCGCGAGGGATGTTTGCATTCGGCATGTGGGATGAAGCGCGGCAGATGCTCTTGCTGGCGCGCGACCGGCTGGGCATCAAGCCGGTGTACTACTGGCCGCACGCGCAAAGGTTTCTGTTCGCGTCGGAGCTGCGCGCGCTGCTGGAAAGCGGGCAGGTGCCGCGCGAGCTGGATGCGACGGGCCTCGACTCGTTTCTAAAATTTGGCGCGGTGCAAGAGCCGGCGACGCTGATCCGCGACATCCGCCTGCTACCCGCGGGAACCCTGCTGCGATGGTCCGCCACGGCGGACATCGAGATCGAACGCTACTGGAGCCTGCCGGGAGAGGCGATCGCCGCGAACGGCAGCGCGGCGGAGCGCAAGCGGCACATCGAGGAGGTCGGCCACGCGCTGGCCGACGCGGTGCGCATCCGGCTGGTGAGCGATGTGCCGCTGGGCATCTTCCTGAGCGGCGGGCTCGATTCCAGCGTGGTGGCGGCGCTGGCGGCACAAAGCGGAGCGCCCATCCAGACGTTCACCATCAACTTTGCCGAAAAACAGTTTGCGGAAGGGGATAAGGCGCGGCGCGTGGCGCAACACGTCGGCGCAGAGCACCGCGAACTGATGTTTTCGCAACGCGATTTGTTCGCGGCGCTGCCGAACGCTCTGGCCGCGATGGACCAGCCGACGGTGGACGGGATCAATACCTTTTTCGTGTCGCGCCTGACGAAGCAGGCGGGGGTGACCGTGGCGCTTTCCGGTCTGGGCGGCGATGAGCTGTTTGCCGGCTACCGCAGCTTTCAGATCGTGCCGCGCATGGAACAGGTGGACCGCTGGACGCCGAGCTGGGCGCGGTCCCTGGCCGGCAGCCTGTTTGATTCGCGGGCGCTGCGCGCACGGCGCGACCGCAAACTCTCCGTGTGGGTGCGGCGCGAAGACGGCTTCGGGCATCCCTTCTTTCTCTCGCGGCTGGTGCTGACGCCGGGGCGAGTGGCCCGGCTGTTCCAGCCGGATTGGCTGCTGGCGCTGAATTTTTCCGTGTACGAAAACGAAGTCGCAGAAATGGAGCGGCTCCTCGCGGGACACGACGCGGTGAACCGCGTGAGCTGCCTGGAACTGAGCAGCTACATGCGCAATACGCTGCTGCGCGATACCGATTGCATGAGCATGGCCAACTCCATCGAGGTGCGCGTGCCATTGATTGACCACGTGGTGACCGAGCAGATGTTGCGGCTGCCGGGCGCGTGGAAACTGGGACGACAACGCAAACCGTTGCTGGTGGCCGCATTGGAAAAACCGTTGCCCCTGGACATCCTGCAGCAGCCGAAGCGCGGGTTTGAGTTTCCGTGGGATCTGTGGCTGCGCGGCGAACTGCGCGGTGAAGTGGAAGCCACGCTGGCCGAGCCGGGCCCGGCGCTCGCGCCGGTGCTGCAATGGGAAACCGTGCGGCAATTGTGGCGGGACTTTCTGGCGGGGCGGATGCACTGGTCGCGCGTGTGGCTGTTCTATGTGCTGCGGAAGTGGACGGACCGGCATATTGCGGCATGAAAGTTCTCATCAATGCGGTGAGCGCAAAACTGGGAGGCGCGGCGACGTATGCGCGCAACCTGGCACGGAGCCTCGCGGAGCAGGCGCCGCCGGGCGATGAGTTCCTTTTTGTTGTGCCGGAAGAGCGCGCGGCGGAGATGCCCTCGGGAGATGCGCACGTGCGCGTGCTGGGCTGCGACGCGGCCGGAGGATCGTACGCCGGACGGTGGTGGTGGGAGCAGGTGACGCTGCGCGCCCTGGCGCGGCGCGAGCGGCCGGACGTGCTGTTTTCGTCGGCGAACTTCGCGATGCTGGGGTGCCCGTGCCCGCAGGTGCTGCTGGTGCGCATCCCGCTCTATTTTTCGCGGGAATACCTGGAACACGTGCTGGCGGAAAAGCCGGCTACGTTTCGCGCGGAAATTGCGCTGCGACGATGGCTGGTGGCGCGGTCGGTGGGCGCGGCGGACCGCGTGATGACGCCGACGGCAGCGATGCGCGACGACCTGGCGCGGTTTGTACACATTCCTCCAGGCCGCGCGGTGGTGAACCCCTACGGCGTGCCGCGGGAACGCGTGTCGGCAGCGGCAGCGCGCAAAACCTCGGGGAGACTCCGCATTCTGTGGGTGTCGCACTACGCGGACCACAAGAATCTGGCGACGCTACTGCGGGCCGCGGAAATCCTGCGCGGGGAAACGGATTTCGAGCTAGTGCTGACGCTCGATGCGGCGCTGCGCAATGGCCAGCACACGCCGATGCCCGCGACAGAGCGTGAACTGCTCGCAAGGCTTTCTGGCGTGGCAAAGCTCGCGGGGGTGCGCAGCTACGACGAGACGTGGCAGCTCTACCGCGAGGCGGACGTGTTCGTGTTTCCGTCGCTGTGCGAGTCGTTCGGGCACCCGCTGGTGGAGGCGATGGCGAGCGGGCTGCCGATTGTCGCGTCGGACATTCCAGTGCACCGCGAAATCTGTGGCGACGCGGCGGCGTATTTTCCGGTGCTCGACGCGGCGGCGCTGGCCGCGACACTGCGCGGGTTGATGCGCGACACGGCGGCGCGGGAGAGGCTGATGGCGCGGGGCGCCGAGCGCGTGAAAGAATTTTTGTGGGAAGACCACGTTGCCAGGTTGTTGGAGTTGTGGCGCAACATGGCTACGAAACGCCGGAAGGCGGCGTAATGCTGTCGCGGTCCAAGTGGGCGGACACATAGGTCCGCCCCTACAAAACAAACTGACCATGTGCGGGATTACAGGAGCGGCGCCGGGGATGGAAGAGGGAATCCTGCGGCGGATGACGGCGCGGCTGGCGCATCGCGGGCCGGACGGCGAGGGATATTTTTCCACGCCGGAGGTGAGCCTGGGCCACCGGCGCCTGGCGATCATTGACGTGCCCGGCGGTGCGCAGCCGATGACCACGGCGGACGGGCGCTACACGATTATCTTCAACGGCGAGATTTACAACTTTCGCGCGCTGCGCAGCGAACTGGAAGCAGAGGGCGCGCGCTTCCGCACAAAGTCGGACACGGAAGTGCTGCTGGAACTGTGCGCGCGGCGCGGCGCGACGGTGGCGCTCGAAAAGGCGATGGGGATGTTCGCGTTCGCCGTGTGGGACGCGGAGCGGCGGGCATTGTTTCTGGCGCGGGACCGCCTGGGCGTCAAGCCGATGTACTACACGGTGCGCGGCGGGCGGCTGCTGTTCGCGTCGGAGATGAAGGCACTGCTGGCGCATCCCGATGTGCCGCGGCGGCTGAACGCGGCGGCAGTGGACGATTTTCTGACGTACCTCTACGTGCCCGCGCCGCAAACCATCTTCGAGGGAATTTACGAGCTACCGCCGGCGCACTGGTTGGAATGGCACGACGGCCGCGCACGTATCGAAAGTTACTGGGACGCGCTACCAGAGCCTGCGGAAGCGCCCGCGGAGCAACTCGCGGAACAACTGCGCGAGCTTCTGGACCAGGCGGTGCGGCGGCGCATGGTGAGCGACGTGCCGCTGGGCGCGTTCCTGAGCGGCGGAATTGATTCGTCGAGCATTGTGGCGCTGATGGCGCGGGCCAGCGCGCAGACGGTGCGGTCGTTCAGCCTGGGATTCGGCGACGGCGCGGAGCACTACACGGAACTCGCGTATGCGCGGAAAGTGTCGAAGCGCTACAACACCGAACACAAAGAGCTGGAAGTCCAAGCGAAGTGCGCGGAACTGCTGCCGACGATGGTGGCGCACTTCGACGAGCCGTTTGGAAACCCCACGGCGCTGCTGATTTATCAACTGGCGGAGCTGACGCGGAAACACGTGACCGTGGCGCTGGCGGGTGACGCCGGCGACGAGGTTTTTCTGGGCTACCCGCGCTACCACGGCGTGCGCCTGCGGCGCTATCTGGACCTCTTTCCGCGGGCGGCGCGGCGCGCGATTGCGGCGCTGGCGCACAATATTTCGGAGAACGCGAACGGGTTCCACGCGCGGCGGCGGGCGCGGGAATTTCTAACCACGGCGGGCGACCACTGGCAGCAGGCGTATGCCTCGTGGGTCAGCTACTTTTCGCCGGCGATGCGCGGCGAATTCTACACGGATGAATTTCGCGCCGCGGTGGGCGGATACGATTCGAGCGCGGTGCTTAGCGAGCACTTTGCGCGGGTGGCGCACGCGGCGCCGCTCGACCAGGTGAGCTACGTGGACCTGCACACGTTTCTGCCTTACAACCTGCTGGAGTACGGCGACCGCATGAGCATGGCGCACGCGCTCGAGCTGCGGCTGCCGTTCACGGACCACCGGCTGGTGGAGTTTTCCATGCGGCTGCCCGCAGAGATGAAGCTGCGCGGGCGACACACGAAATATCTGCTTCGCGAGGCGGTGCGGCCGCTGTTGCCGGCGGAAATCCTCGAACGGCCCAAGCTGGGGCTGAACCCGCCGCTGGGGATGTGGCTGCAGAGCGAGTTGACACCGCTGTTGGACACGTATCTTTCCGAAGCTAGCGTGCGCCAGCGGGGATGGTTTCGTCCGGAGGCGGTGGCGCGGTTGCGGGAAGATTTCCGCAGCGGGCGACGCGATTATTCGCTGCACCTGTGGGCGCTGCTGGTGCTGGAAGAATGGGCAAGGCAGTACGCGTAAAACCACTATCCGCAGATTTCGCTGGCAAATCACCAGCGGAAAAGATCGCAGATTTCACGGATTTCAAATTCAAAACCAAAGAGCTGAGGGCGGATGAGAATTCTGTACGTATCGCATTATTTTCCACCGGAGATGGGAGCGCCGGCGGGGCGTGTGGCGGGCCTGGCGCGGGAATGGGCGCGGGAGGGGCACGAAGTGCACGTGCTCACCGGCTTTCCGCACCATCCGACGGGAATTATTCCGGCGGAATACCGGCGCGCGTTTCGCCGCGGCTTCCTGCGCGAACGCGTGGACGGCTACGACGTGCACCGCACATGGATTTTTCCGGCGGCGAACCGCGGAAAATTCCGGCGCTCGCTGAACTACGCGTCGTTCATGGCGTCGGCAACGCTGGTGGGGTCGCTGCGCATGCCGCGGCCGGACGTGGTGGTGGCGACGTCGCCGCAATTGCTGTGCGCGGTGGCGGGGCATCTGCTCGCTAAACGGTTCGGCGCGCCGCTGGTGATGGAAGTGCGAGACCTGTGGCCGGAGTCGCTGGTGGCGGTGGGAGCGTCGCGGCACAGCGCGCCGCTGGTGACGCTGCTGGAGCGGTTGGCGTGCCAGATGTACCGTCGCGCAAGCCACGTGGTGACGATTACCGAAGCGCAGCGCGCGGCGATTGTGGCGGAAGGAGTTTCCGAGGCGCGGGTGAGCGTAATCCCCAATGGAGTGGACGCGGCGTTTTTTGAGGAGGCGGCGGGGCGGCGCACGGACGGGAAGTTTGTGGTGACGTACATCGGAACGCTGGGGATGGCGCAGCGGCTGGAAACGCTGCTCGAAGCGGCGCACCTGCTGCGCGACGACGCCAGCGTGGAGTTCCGCATTGTGGGCGAAGGCGCGCGGCGCGAGGCGCTGGAAGCGCGCGCCAAGGAATTGCGGTTGACGAACGTGACGTTTGCCGGCGAGCGCCCGCGCGGCGAAGTGCCGCAATGGATTGCGGAGTCGGACGCGTGCGCGGTGGTGCTGCGGCACACGGAGGTGTTTCTGACGGTGGTGCCGTCGAAAATGCTGGAAATCATGGCCGCGGGAAGGCCCATGATCCTCGGCGTGGAGGGCGAAGCGCTGGCGCTGCTGGAGCGCGCGCGCGCGGGAATCGGCATCGCACCGGAAAGCGCGGAACAACTGGCCGCGGCCATTCACCGGCTGCGGGACGACGCGGCGCTGGCCGCGCAGCTCGGCGAGAACGGACGCGCGTTTGTGCGGCGGGAGTTCCGGCGGGAGACGCTGGCAGCGAAGTACCTAGAGTTGCTGGAGCGGGTGCGGGGAACAGTGGCGGGTGGCGAGAAAGAGTGTTTGAAGGTTGAAAGGTTGGAAAGTTGAAAGGTTGCAGCGTGGTTGACGCACTTACCTTAGGCGAAGTGGAGCGACCATGAGAACTTACTTTTTTCTGCTGATGCTGTCGACGATGGTGTCGTTCGGGCTGACGCAGTGGCTGGCGCGACTGGCCACGGCGCGCAATTGGACGCGCAACGAAAACGGCGATTCCACGGGCGTGCCGCGACTGGGCGGGGTGAGCGTGTTTGCCACGGCGCTGCTCATGATGGTGCTGCTGATCCTGTGGGACAACCAGGTGGCGGCGCGCGTGAAAGCGGAACTCCCGCTGGCGCTGGGACTGGCCGGCGCGGCGGGCGCGGTGTTTCTGATCGGTCTGTACGACGATCTGCGCGGCGCGCGGCCGTGGCAAAAACTGGCGGTGCAGGGCGCGGCGGCGATCGGGCTGTACTTCGCTGGTTTTCGCGTGGAGGTGGTGACCAACCCGTTTACGCACAGCGCGACGCATCTGGGCTGGATGTCACTGCCGCTCACGCTGCTGTGGCTGGTGGCGATTTCCAACGCGTTCAACTTGATTGATGGGCTGGACGGGCTGGCGGCGGGAGTGGGACTGTTCGCCACGGTGACGCTGTTCTTGTTGGCCATGCTGCAAGCGAAAAGCTTTGTGGCCGCGATTACCGTAGCGCTGGCCGGCGCGCTCTTCGGATTCCTGCCGCACAACTTCACCCCCGCGCGAATTTATCTGGGCGACTCGGGCAGCCTGACCATCGGCATTGTGCTGGCGGCGCTGGCTATCGACAGTTCGCAGAAAGGCCCGGTGCTGCTCACGGTGGCCATCCCGCTGATGATTTTCGGGCTGCCGCTGCTGGACGTGAGCGTGACCACGGCACGGAGGTTTTTGTCCGGGCAGCCGCTGTTCCACCGCGACGAGGAGCACTTGCACCACCGGCTGCAGAAAATCGGGATGACGCCGCGCGCGTCCGTGCTGCTGCTCTACGGACTGGCGGCGCTGTTCGCTCTGGCGTCGCTGTTGCTGGTGAACTACAAGGGTGCCATCGCACCACTGATCGCACTGCTCTGCGGCATCCTGGCGTGGATCGTGGTGCGGCAGATGCAGTATGCGGAGTTTGCGGAGCTGGATTCGCACGTGCGCACCGAATGGCGCAGCCAGCGGCGCGTGCTGCGAAATCAGATTCTGCTGCGCAAGGCCGGGAGCGAACTGCGCGCGACATCTTCGCTCGAAGAGGCGTGGGGCGTGGCGCGGCGCATTTTCGAAGCGCTGGAATTCACGACGGCGACGTGCGCGCTGTTCGGGCGCAATACCTGGCAGTGGAAGCGCAGCGCGGTCGAAACGACGGCGCAGTCCTGGACGCTGACCATTCCGCTGGCCCACGAAGGCCGCGCCTTCGGCACGCTGCGGCTGACGCGGCCGATGTTTCACGAAGCGCTGCTGTTTCGCGTGTCGCCGCTGCTGGAGTTTTTCGGCAATGACTTTGCGGGGCGGTTGGCGCAGTTGATGGAGACGGCGGCGCCGGAAAACCGGATGAAGATGGCGGCGGGAGGTCGGTAGGAAAAAACGAGGAGAGACGAGCGCGTCGCTAACGAATCGCGGTGATGATGGCGGGGGCTGCGGGGCGCGGGGGGCGCTGTGCGTAGTCGAGCAGGAACCACGCGGCTACGATGGCGGCCAGGACGGCCAGCAGAAAATAGATCCAATGCCGGCGAATGTGCTCGAAGTAGGTTTTTAGCACGCTGCGCTTTTTGCGCACGCGGATGCGCTGCGGCCCGCCGGAGCTGCTCACCGGCGTGTTGCACCATGGGCAGGCTTCGGCGTCGAGTTGGAGCCGGCCGCCACACTTGGGGCAGACGCGGGAGATGTGTTTGGTCTCGGCCATGCGACTTCGAGATGTATTACAAGTTGGGCAATACGTCCAGCAGGAAAAGAGCGGCGAGTGAAGGAAAAGCAATGCTTGGCAACCTCCGATGCGCGCCGATAAACGAAGATGAATGATCTCGTGTCGTATTTGCTGGCGCAGGCGCGCTACCGGCCGGTGGCCACGGCTAAATTTTCCGCCGGGGAAATCTGGCGGCGCGGACGGCTGCGTCTGGTGAACTCGCTGGAGCGCGACCTGCCCAGCTTTTCGAGCTACCTGCTGCGCTCGCGCTTCCAGCCGTTCTATCCAGCGCGGGCACTGCAAGCGGCGGAGTTTGGCAGCCGCTATTTGCGAGCGGCGGAAACGGCGCTAGTGCGCGCCGAAGCGATTCACCGCCACGAATTCGAGATTTTCGGCGAGCGCTACGCGTGCGGCGCGGAAATCGACTGGCACCGCGATCCGAAAAGCGATCATCGCTGGCCGTTGCGCAACGCGGGCGAACTGCGCATCGTGAACGCGGCCCCCGAAGCGGACGTGAAGCGGCCGTGGGAGCTGGCGCGATTTCACCATCTGCTGCCGCTGGCGAAGGCTTACCTGCTGACGCGGGAGCCGCGGCATGCCGCAGAATTTGCGGCGCAGATTCTGCACTGGGTGAAGGAAAACCCATACCCGCGAGGCATCCACTGGGCCATGCCCATGGAAGCGGCCATCCGCGGTGTGAACTGGATAGCGGCGGGGGCGTTTTTCGCCGCGGACGAAGCGCTCGACGAACCGTTCTGGCAGGAATATTTGCGCGCACTGTTTTTGCACGGGCGGTTTGTGTACGCGCACCGCGAATGGAATCCGGTGGCACGCGGGAACCACTACCTGGCATGTGTCGTCGGACTGCTGCACATCGGCGCGCTCTTTGCCGATCAGCCGGAGGCGCAGCGCTGGCTGCGGTTTGCGCGGCGGGAATTCGTGCGCGAAATGAACGCGCAGGTGCGCGAGGACGGCGTGGCGCACGAAGGCTCGTCGGGATACCACATTTTTTTGACGGAGATGTTTTTGAGCGGGGCGCTGCTGCTGACGCGATTGGACGCGTCAAAAGATGGCGCACAGGCTGATCGCCTTTGCTACAGCGCGCCGGAGGCGTGGGCGCAACTGGCGGAAAGTTGCGGCAAAGAGTTTACGGTGCGGCTGGAAAAAATGTTTGAGTTCGTGGCCGCGCTTGCAGCGGAACGCGAGCGGACGCCCATCCTGGGCGACGCGGACGATGGGCGGCTGCTGCCGTACTGTGCAATGGAAGGCGAGGCTGCCGCACACCTGCTCAGCGTGGGACGTGCGCTCTTTGGGCGCAGCGACTGGCCGGGCGACGCGCACGGTTGCGAGGAAGTCTGGTGGCGGCTGGGACGCGCGCCGGAACCGCCGAGTTCTCCGGGAAGCGTTTTTCGGGAAAGCGTGGCATTCCATCATTCGGGATATTTCTTCTTCGCGTCGCCGCGGATGCGCGGAAGCGTGCGCTGCGGGCCGCTGGGAATCAACGGTTGGGCGAATCACGCACACTGCGATCAGCTCAACGTGGAATTTTGCTGGGATGGCAAGCCGGTGGTGGTGGATCCGGGGACGTATCGCTACTCCGGCAGCACAGCGGAGCGCAACGAGTTTCGCTCGACGCGAGCGCACAATACGGTGGTGGTGGATGGCACGGAGCAAAATCGCTTTTGGCCCGGGCTGCTCTTCCGCATGATGGACGACACGCGCAGCGACGCGAAGGTGTGGCGCGCGGGCCTGGAGCGCGTCGAATTCGTGGGCGAGCATTCCGGCTACCGGCGGTTGCGCGGCAAGCTGGGCGTGACGCGGAGAGTAGCGCTGGATCGGCAACGCGACATTTTGTTTGTTGGCGACACGCTGCGGGGCAAGGGCACGCACGAACTGGAATGGTTTTTTCATCTCGCGCCGGGGATTCAGCCGAAACGAGTAGTGAAACGGCCGGGCGATCCTGCGGCCCTGGCGGAATTGGCGCCGGAGGCGGCGGGATTTCTGTTTCAGGCGGCATGGCGCGTGGGGCCGTTGCTGATGATTGCAGTCGCGCCGGAAAATGTGCAATTGGAAACGACATTGAAAAGTGGTTGGGTGGCGCCGCGGTACGGGCAGCGCGAAGAAGCGGCGGTGGTGCATTTTCGGTGCGAAGCGAAGCTGCCGGTGGGCGTGGGGTTTGCGTTTTTGGCGGCGGACAAAAATTGAGAGGTTGAAGGCGCTGAAGCGATGAAGCAGGTGGTGCAAAACCTGAAGAACGGAAGAATCGGCGTGGAGGAAGTGCCGGCGCCAGCGGCGGGAGCATTCGGCGCGCCGGGGGTGCTGGTGGCGACGGCGTGCTCGCTGATCAGTCCGGGGACGGAACGCGCAGCGGTGGAGCTGGGGAGGTCGAGCCTGCTCGGGAAAGCGCTGCAGCGGCCGGACCAGGTGAAGAAGGTGCTCGCCAACTTGCGGCGGGAAGGATTTGCGCAAACGGTTCAGAAGGTACAGCGGCGGCTGGACGTGACGCGGGCGATGGGCTACTCGTGCGCAGGAACGGTGCTGGAAGTACGTCAATGCGACATCGCGCCGGGGACGCGCGTGGCGTGTGTGGGCACGGACGCGGCCACGCATGCGGAAATCAATTTTGTGCCGCGGAATTTGTGCGCGGTGATTCCGGAGGGCGTGAGCTTCGAGGAAGCGTCGTTTGTGGCGCTGGGAGGGATTGCGCTGCACGCAGTGCATTTGTCGCAAGCGGCTCTGGGCGAGCATGTAGCAGTGCTTGGCTTGGGGCCGGTGGGACTTCTGCTGGCGCAGGTGCTGCGCGCGTCGGGATGCCGCGTGGCGGGATTTGATTTGCGCGAAGACCGCATAGCGATGGCGCGGCAGCTTGGATTCGAACACGTGGCCAAGGCCGACCGCAGTAACTTACAAGAAACGCTGCGCGGCTGGGGAGTGTTTCGCGGCTTTAAGCACGTGTTTATCGCGGCGGCGAGCAAAAGCGCCGAGCCGGTGGAATGGGCAGTGGAAGCGGCGGCGGACCGCGCCACGCTTTTGGTGGTGGGCGACGTGCGAACGGATTTGCCGCGGAATGCGTGCTACGCAAAGGAGCTTTCCGTAGTGTATGCGAGGTCGTACGGGCCGGGACGGTACGATCCGGCGTACGAAGAGGGCGGCAAGGATTATCCGGTCGAGCAGGTGCGGTGGTCGCTGCGGCGAAACCTGGAAGAGTTTTTGTCGTTGCTGGCGAAAAAACAGATTGCAGTGGCGCCGCTCATCACGCACCGCTTTGCGGTGGACGACGTGGCGAAGGCGTACGAGGTTGTGTCCAACGGGAAGGCGGCGTCGCTTGGCGTGGTGCTGGAATACTCGAAGGCGGAGCGGAAACCAACGACAACAATGCAGCTGGCGACGCTGAAAGCGCGGAAGGCAGGCACGATTAGCGTCGGCGTGATCGGCGCGGGAAGCTACGCGAGAACGTATCTGCTGCCGGCGCTGAAGAGTGATGCGCGAGTGCGGCTGGTGAGCGTTGCCAACATGAGGGGCGTCTCGGCGAAGAAGGCGGCGGAAGAGTTCGGGTTTGCGCGGTGCACGACGGACGCACAGGAGATTTTCCGCGATGCGGAAATTGACGCGGTAATCATAGCGACGCGGCATCGCTGGCACGCGGCGCTTGCGATCGAGGCCATTGCGGCGGGCAAAGCAGTGTTTCTCGAAAAGCCGATGTGCCTGAACGAAGAAGAGCTGGAGCGGATCGTGGCGGCACACGCGAGAAGTCCGGTGCCGTTCATGCTGGGGCACAACCGTCGGTTCGCGCCGGCGACGCGGGCGCTCGTGGAGTTTTTCGCAGGCGCACGGCCGATGAAAATTCTCTACACCGTGCATGCAGGGCCGCTGCCGGAGAATCATTGGCTGCGCGACCCGGCGCAGGGCGGGCGCATCGTGGGCGAGGTCTGCCATTTTGTGGATTGGTGCCGCGCGATGATTGGCGCGCCGGTGACAAAGATCGCGGCGACACGGCGGGGCGAGCTGCCGGATGAGGACGTGCACGCGGCGCTGGAATTTGCGGATGGCTCGGTGGCGACGATTACTTACGATTGTCTTGCGCCCGCGAAGCTGCCAAAAGAACAGATTGAGGTGGCCGGCGTGGTATGGACGGCCAAGCTGGAAGATTTTGCTCGCGCAACATTTGCGAGCGGCGGACGACAGACAACAGCGAGCTTCCAAGGGAAGGGACAGGCGGAAATGGTGGCGGCGTTCCTGGGGGGCGTGGCCAGCAGGAAAATGCCGGTGGCGTTTGCGGAGTGGGTGGCGTCGGCGAGAGCCATGTTGAAAGTGGCGAGTGACGAGTGGGGAGAAAGACAAAAGCGAAAATAGAAAAGAGAAATTAGAAAATAGCAGACGACGGGCGGCGAGGGCCGCCCGTTGCTGTTTCAAGGCGCGAAGCGAGTTTTGGCTTTGCGCGGTATGGCGGGGATAGGCGAGAATAGCGGGACTCATTGCGCGCAAGAAAAGCGTCGTGAGAAAAAGCAGATTCCTCAGGCCGACAGAATGCGTCGGCCTTCGGAATGACAAATGTTTTCCGAGGCGGGCCCCGCAGAGCGGGGCCGCCCCCTGCAGAGCAGCGGAAAAGCCGGCGGCACGAAGAGGGACTCCTTGAAAATTGCGGTGATTGGTTGCGGATATGTGGGGCTGGTAACAGGCGCGTGCCTGGCGGAGATCGGGCACCACGTGGTGTGCACGGACAATGACGAGTCGAAAATCCGCACGCTGAACGCGGGGAAGCTGCCCATTTACGAAGCGGAGCTGGACGGCATTGTGGCGCGGACGCGCGCGGACGGGCGGCTGACGTTCACGGCCAATGGGGGCGAGGCGGTGCGCGGAGGCGAAGTGGTGTACATCTGCGTGGGCACGCCGCCGCTGGAGACGGGCGAAGCAGACCTCTCCGCAATCGACAACGTGGCGCGGCTGATTGCCACGGAAGCAACCAGCTCGAAGCTGGTAATCGAGAAGAGCACGGTGCCGGTGCAGACCGGGCAGCAACTGAAGCGCGCGCTGGCGGTGTACGGGCGGCACGGCGGCGTGGAGTTTGCCGTGGCGTCGAACCCGGAGTTCCTGCGGGAAGGCACGGCGGTGCTGGATTTCTTGTATCCGGACCGCATCGTGGTGGGTGTGGACAACGGCGACGCGGAAAAGAAACTGCGTGAAATCTACCGGCCGATCCTGGAGCGCAGCTTCAAGTGCCCGCTGCCGGACGCGGTGCGTCCGAAGGTACCGCTGCCGGCGTTCATCGTGACCACCATCAACAGCGCGGAGCTGATCAAGCACGCATCGAACAGCTTTCTCGCGATGAAGATTTCCTACGCCAATGTGCTGGCGGATTTGTGCGAGCGGCTGGACGCCAACGTCGAAGAGGTGACGCGAGCGATGGGCCTGGACCCGCGCATCGGGCCACAGTTCCTGAAGGCGGGGCTGGGGTTCGGCGGATTTTGCCTGCCGAAGGACGTGCAGGCATTCATCCGGCTGGCGGAACGTGCGGGCGTGGACTTTACGCTGCTGAAAGAAGTCGAGCGCATCAACAAGCGGCGCATCGACCATTATCTGGAAATTACGAAACGTGCGCTGTGGGTGCTGAAAGATAAAAAGATCGGCATGCTAGGACTGGCGTTCAAAGCCAACACCGACGATATACGCTTTGCGCCGGCAGTGGATTTGATCAAGCGGCTGCTGGCGGAAGGGTCGAAGATTTCGGCGTACGACCCGGAAGCGATGGAGCGAACGCGGGCGGTGTATCCGGAGCTGCGCTACACGAAAGACGAGTACGAAGCGGCAGAGGGCGCGGAGGCGCTGATGATCGTGACGGAATGGGCGCAGTTCAAGAATTTGGACTGGCCGCGCGTGTGCAAAGCAATGGCGCGGCCGTTGATATTGGATGGAAGGAATTTGCTGGAGCCGGCGGTGATGCGCGGGATGGGTTTTGAATATCATTCGATTGGGAGGCCAGAGTAAGGCAGTGGCTAGTGACTAGTAGCTAGCAAGAAGGGATCAGGGACCATGGGCGCCGGCGAGAGCCGGCGCTTTTTATTTTGAGCGGGCGGATTCCGCGGCGAACTGCTTTTTGAAGAAGTCGAGGGTGAGGCGGAGGCCTTCGTCGAGAAAAACTTTGGGTTCCCAGTGGAGAAGGCGTTTCGCTTTGGAGATGTCGGGGCAGCGCTGCTTGGGGTCGTCCACAGGGAGCGGATTGAAAATGATTTCGGTTTTGGCGCCGAGAAGCTCGCGAACGCGGCGGGCGAACTCGAGAATGGTGATCTCCTGCGGATTGCCGATGTTGGTAGGCTCGTGCTCGTCGGAGAGCATGAGCTTGAAAATGCCGTCGATGAGATCGCTGACGTAACAGAAGCTGCGGGTCTGCTTGCCGTCGCCGTAAACGGTGATGGGGTCGCCGCGAAGCGCTTGATAGACAAAGTTGGGCAGGGCGCGGCCGTCGTTGAGGCGCATGCGCGGGCCGTAGGTGTTGAAGATGCGCACGATGTGCGTGTCCACGCCGTGTGCGCGATGGTAGGCCATGGTCATGGCCTCGGCGAAACGCTTGGCTTCGTCATAGACGCCGCGCGGGCCAATGGGATTCACGTGGCCCCAGTAGGATTCCGGCTGGGGCGTGACTTGCGGGTCGCCATAACACTCGGAGGTCGAAGCGAGCAGGTACTTGGCTTTTTTGGCGAGGGCCAGGCCGAGAGAATTGTGCGTGCCGAGGGCGCCGACCTTGAGGGTCTGGATGGGGAGCTTCAAGTAGTCCACGGGACTGGCGGGCGAAGCAAAGTGGAGGACGTAGTCCACCGGGCCGGGGACGTCGATGTAGCGGGTGACGTCCTGGCGTGCGGAGCGGAAGTGCGGATGGGACGTCAGATGGGAAATGTTGGACTCGGTGCCGGTGATGAGGTTGTCGAGGCAGAGCACGTCCCAGCCTTCGGCGATGAGGCGATCGCAAAGATGAGAGCCGAGAAATCCTGCGCCGCCGGTGATGACTGCGCGCAAAGTTGAGTCTCCCGAACAGAAGAAGGGATATGAAACCACAGTTGAGAGGAAAGAAACAGTGCCTAGTGACGAGTGGCTAGTGGCTAGAAGGAAAACCTTCAGCGGAGGGAGAGAGTGAGGGAATTCCTTTTCGCGTCGCAGTTGATGGAGAGCGAGCGGTCCCCGTCTTTGGGAAATGTGCCGCTGAGTTCGCGGACTTCGTCAAAGCCAGCGTCGGGGGAATTGACGCGCACCCGAATGGAGCGCTCGCCGGCGCGGAGGATCACGGACTCGGAAAACCTGCCGACATAACGTGGGGCGGCGAAGGGCAAACGATGCACTTCGTCATGCACGAGGTTTTCCTCCAGGACCAGGCGGTCGTCCACCCAGACGGAAATAGCGCCGGCGCGAAAGTTGTGTTGCAGAGAGATTGCCAGGACGGATTGGGCCGACGGCAGGAACGCCCAGAGCACGAGCACCAACAGGGCGAGCACGGCGACGAGGAGCGTGATTTGCTTGCGGCGCGCGCTCCAGGCGCGGACGCGGCCGATCACATGCGTGGCGAGATCCGAGGCGCGTTCGCGAGGGCCAACCGCCAGGGGCAAAGTGGCGGAAGCCTCCGCAGTTGGCAGGCGCATGGTCTGTTCGGCGTCGGGAACGTCGGCAGCCGGAGCAGGAACCGGTGCGTGCGGAGCCTGGCCGCTCAGGAGGCAGTCGAGGTCGCCGGCAAATTCGTCTCCGGTTTGATAACGAGACTCGCGGGGCTTGGCGAGAGCGCGGGCAATTACGGCGTCGAAGTCGGAGCGCAAAGCGGGGATGAGCGCGCTGGGAGGAGCGGGATCGCGATAGACGATCTTGAACATGAGGTCGGCGAGCTCGCCGGTGAAAGGCTTTTCGAGCGTGAGCATCCAGTAGAGGATGACGCCGAGAGAAAAGAGGTCGGCGCGGCCGTCCACGCGCTCGCCGCGCACCTGCTCGGGCGACATGAAGGCGGGAGTGCCGATCATTTCGCCCTGTACGGTAACCTGCGATTTGCGGAGTCGCGCCACACCGAAGTCGGTGATGATGGGGCGGCCGGCGGGGGTGACGATGATGTTGGCGGGCTTGATGTCGCGGTGCACGATGCCCGCGGAGTGCGCGTAGTCGAGGGCTTCGGCGATCTGTTTGACGAGGCCAAGAGTTTCGCCGACCGGGAGCGGAGCGGGAGCGGCATCGACCAAGGACAGGAGCGTGCGGCCGGCGATGAGCTCCATCACGATGAAGGGAGTGCGGGCGGTCTCGTCCACGCCGACGTCGTAGATGGTGACGATGCCCGGGTGGGAGAGTTTTCCGGCGGCCTGAGCCTCACGGAAAAAACGCTCGCGAAAACCTTCGGTTTCTCCCGGGGCAAAACCCTGGAGACGAATGGTCTTCACCGCGACCTCGCGATCAATCATGGGGTCGCGGCCGCGGAAGACCGTGCCCATCGATCCGCTGCCCAGTTCATCGAGGATTTCGTAACGACCCAGTAGCGACATGCGTGTGCTCGGCACCCGTGCGAATCAATTCGTTCGAATGGTAGCACGAGGGGGCGGCGCGGCTGGGGAGAGGAATGAAGACGAATTTCGAAGCAAGCAAGATGCCCACTTAGAGGTGGCCGCTACAGGCGCTTGGCGGAGAGGATTTTGACGGGAGGGGTAAGCTTCTGCGCGTCGGCAGGGGCGGCCTGAATTTTGCGAACGACGTCCATGCCCTTGATCACACGGCCGAAGGCGGCGAAGCCCTGTCCATCGGGATTGCGAGCGCCGCCGAAATCGAGCGCGGGCTGGTCGCCGATGCAGATGAAAAAATCGGAAGTGGCAGTGTCGGGAGTGTCGCGGGCCATGGAGACGCAGCCGTCGGTGTGGGCGAGGCCGGGCTTGTTGGTGCGCTCGAGAGGGATGGGCGGAAATCCGCTGCGGGCGCGGGCGGGGTCGGCGCCGGCCTGGATGACTTCGATCTTCACATTGTTATTGGGCTGGTTGCTAAGGCGCACGGTGCGATGAAAGACGCCGCCATTGTAGAAACCGGCGTCGACGTAGCGCAGGAAATTAGCGGCGGTGACGGGCGCGCGGGCGGCGTCCACTTCGATGGTGATAGGGCCGAGCTGCGTTTCGAGGAGGACGCAGACGGGCGGCTGCGGCTGCGAAGAAACACACAGAGCCGAGAGAAATAGACCCCCTACAAGAGTGACAAGGATTCGTTTCATAGCAGACATATGAAACCACAGATGAACGCAGATAAACACAGTTAAAGAAAGTTGCAGGGGAAAAGGATGGCGAGCGGAAGCTCGTCGCTACAAGAATCAAGAAGGGAGGGCGCGGCGGAGGGCGCGGGCCAAAGGGTACCAGAAGCGGCTGGAATGGGTGAGCAACGCGGCGGCGCGGCCGAGCGCGCGGCGCTGCGGCGAATCGAGAGCGAACTCGCGTCCGGCGCGGCGGACACGGAAGACGCGGCCGAGCAGTTCAGCGGATTCGAGCGGGGCATCGGCGTGGGGCAGCGCATCGCCTTTGGTGATGAGTACCGCGCGGCCATCGCGGACGAGTTTACGGATCACGCGGTGGGCGAAGAGGCGGCCCTCGCGGGCAAAGAGCACCACTTCGCCACGATGGATGCGCACAGCGTCTTCGCGGCGAACGGAAATCGCGTCACCGGAGCGCAGCCAGGGCCACATGCTGCCACCGAAGACGCGGAGCGTGACCGTGCCGCCGGAACGAAGGACGTCGGCGAGCATCTCGGCGCGGAGGCGGACGTCGTCGGGAACGAGCTCGGGGGGAGCGGAGCTGGCGATGGAAGGCATGCGTGATTGTAAAGCGCTCACTGCCCTATGAAACCACAGATGGGGGAGAGTGACTAGTGCCGAGAAAAACAAAAACGAAAATAAAAAAGTGAAAATAGGAAAACCAAAGCCAAGACATTAACGCGGAGGCGCATAGATCAAAGAGAAAGGCCGGGAGGCCCAAAAGAGTGTTTGCTGAAGAGACTTAGAAGACGTCGAAGGAATAGATGCGGCCCTGGGTGTCGCCGACGTAGAGCTTGCCCAGGTCGACATCGAGACTGGGATCCCCGATGGTGAAGCCGGCGTTGACGGTCCGGCTGAGCAGCACCGCGCCACTGACCGGATCAATCTTGTAAAGATTGCCGTCTGAGGACCCTACATAAATGAATCTCGTTGCGGGGGTGAGGCCTAAGAAGTTGATGATGGGCGTCGAAAGCGTTCCGATACCGCTGGGGTTGGTGTAGACGGCGTCCGCCAGGAATGTCTCGCCGCCGCAGGCAGGATTGTAGGCGAAGCGCACTTTGCGGACGGTGCTCGCACCGGCGGTCGTCGTGGTGTAGAAGATGCGGTCATCCATCGCGGCCACACTGACGGGGATGGGGAAACCAGTGCCGCTGGTGGCGCCAGTGGCGAAGGTGTTCGCACAGCCGGCGATGTCGTTGCGCACGGCGACGAGGTCGCCGTTGTCCTTTACCGCGTAGACCACTTTGTTGTCGAAGTTCAGCGTGGGCGAGCCGCTGATGTCACCCAGGCTGAAGTTGGAGATGCCCGCGCCGGTGACACTGTTGATTTTCCAGAGGCTGGGCTGGGTAGCGCCGTTGGACAGGCTGGAAACCCAAATGACGTTGTTGGCGTAGTCCACGACCGGGGTGGAATTGACGGCGTCCATGTTGCCCGGGCTGAAGGTCCAGATAATCGCGCCGGTGCTGCCGTTCAAGCCGTACACCTTATTGGCGGTGGTGGAAAGTTCGCGAGTACCGACGAAGACGAGATCGGAGGTGGGCGTGAAGCCGACATTGGCATACTTTTTCAATTGCACGGCGATGCCGCCCTGGATGATCCCGCCGACGGCAACCAGCGAGCCGACGGCACCGGGAACGGGCGTAACCCAAATCTGCTGACCCGTGGTGGCGTTGAAGGCGTACACGCGACCATCGTTGGAACCGACAAACACGGCGTCACAGGGTTGGTTGCCCAGAGTGACCGGGTCGCAGTCCGCCACGGAGTTGTCACCCTGAGAGACGACCGCTGGGCGTGTCTGGACGGCGCCGCCGGTGGTACCGATGGCTCCGCCGGGCTGGTAGTTGCGAGCGCCGGTGGAGGCGCTCATGCTGTGGACAATGTTGTCATCGGAGGGGGCGACCACGGTAACGGCGGGAATAAGTCCCGGTGGCGCGAGAGCGACAGCCGCAGTCTTATAGCTCCAGCGTTTGCTGGCGCCGCCGCCGGCGCCGGTAGTAAGCGTGGTCGTCGCCGAACTGCCGAACGAGTAGTGCGGAGGTGCGGGAGTAGCGGCGCCGCTGATCGTGCTGTTATCGCGCGTGTAAATCTTGTAGCTGTACTGCGTGCTGGGAGTAATCACGATGTCCGGGCCGTTTTCGTTCCCCACGGCGACGTTGGTGGGGGCGGCGGCGAAGTTGTTGGCGTTGGAAACTACGGTCTCGCCGGCGACGGGCTGGCTGCCCACGGTGTAAGCCGTGCCGTCTGCGGGCGAGAAGGTAGGAGGTGCGGCGCCGCCCCGCTGGGCAAGCAATGCTCCCTGATAGTTGGCGGCGATGGCGCCGGGCGGAAAAGTGAAATTCAGAGTGACCTCGGAGATGCCGGGAGAAGCGACGCCGACGGAAACGTCGCGGAGGATGTGGACGTCGAGCTGGGGGCGGTTGGCGGCGGTACCGTCCTCGCGAGACGCATAGCTGATGCCAGCGATGGGTGTATTGTTCATCTCCACAACGTACCAAGAGACATCGGCGGAGGCAGCGGTGTTCTGGCGGGTGAGAGTGAGGCTGGCCGCAGCGAGCGCCGTGGTGAAGGTAGTGACTCCGGTGAGGTGGCCGAAGCCGCCTAGCGCGGTCAAGCCCTGGTTCTGCCCGCCGCCATTCATGGTGGAAAGAAATGCCCAGGAACGAGTGAGGTCCACAGCGGGAGCAAGCGCGGGGGTCTGCGTGGCGGTGGCGGCCGGAAAGTTCTGGACGCCGCTGCGTACAGCGGCGCCGGAGTTAATCGTGACGACTTGGAAATTAAACTGAGGAATGGCGACGGCGGTTCGGGCGGGGTCGCGGTCCACAGTGACTAGACTGCATGTGGCGGCACAGCCGGTGAGCCTGCCGCGGAGCATGCGGTCACCGATGTTGGCGGAGCCGCCGCCGGCAGGATTGCGATTGGAGACAAGGACGAAGGAACGGGTGGGGTCCACGGGCGTGCCGAGGCCAATGGAGACCGAGGAAATGCCGGCGATCATCGCGCCACTGTTGCCCTTCTGGACAAAGATATCGGCGGCAATGGTGAATTCGACGACTTCCCAGTAGATGGTGTGGCCGGCGTTGGCGGCCGTGGCGCGGAATTGGAGATTGTTCAGGGCGGTGAGCTCACCGATGGTGGAGTCATCATCGCTCCACAAACTGTCCGTGGCGACCGGGGTCTTGGACCAGAGGACGAAGGCCCGGTTGAGAGCGGCGACGGGAGTGATGGCTACGTTAGTCGTGGCGGCGGCAGGAATGGTGGTGCCGCGCTGGACTCTGATCCCGCTTTCGAATTCGGCGACGTACCAACTGATATTGACCGTGGAGGCTTCGTTTGTGTTGCGGGTGAATTCGAGTTGAGTGGAAGAGAAAATCCGTCCACGAATCTCGCCCACGACGGGGCGATTCAGGTTGCTGTTTATCTGGAAGAACAAAAACGCCCTGGCAGTGTTGATGGCGCCGTTGCAGGCGCCGCCGAGGTTGGGGAGAGTGGCGGTGATGGTGCCGGTGCCGGCGCTGACAGCGGTGCCGGTGTAGAGACACTGGAGCACAGCGCCGGCGGCCGCAGTTTCGGTTGGCTCCTTCACCAGCAAACCAAGATTGTTCGCCGGGGTGTTGAGCCAGTCCTGGGGAATGTTGGGGACGATGCCATCGGTGAGAATGGGCCAAGTGATGGTGGCACCGGCCGTGGTGCCGCTGGGCTGCGTATTGATGGCGGTGGCGGAGAAATCGCCGCCGGCAGTGCCCCAGGCCGTGGCGCCGTCCCGGGAGTTCCAGGTGGCGGCGGCCTCAGTCCACTGAGTGGCGCCGGTGACGCGGTGGGCGGCCTGGCTGTGGGAGGCGGCTGGCGGCAAGGAGATCTTCATTTTCAGGTCGGCAACCTTGACGGCGGAAGTGGAAGAGATGGAGCTGAGGTCGAAGCGCACCAGGACGCGCCGGGTAGCGGCAGTCTCGCCGAGGATGCGCGCGATGGCAGAGGCACCGTCGTTGGTCGCGGCCAATGCCGACTGCAAGGTGGCGTCGGCGGTGGCCGTGAGCGTGACGACCTCATCCGCGCGGAGCGGCAGCGGCGGCACAACCAGCAGAGCCACCAGCACCAAGCATACTATGCATCGAATTCGATGGAATGCGCTCATACGAACCCTCCCAGAAACTGACCACCCTCAAAACACATCGCAATCTGTTCTACAGCACTGCGGCGACATGGCCAATCAGTAAGCTGCTTGGGCGTCGCGAAAGCGTTACTTCTGGTCGGGCGCTTTCAACGTGAACTGCGCGCTCTGTACGGGTTTGTCGCCGAGCCGGACACGCACCGTCCAGGTGCCCAGCAGGCTGCGCTGGGTAATGTAGGTGCCGGCCACAGCGAGCGGAGTAATCACCGTGGGAGTGCCCCGGCTGGAAGTCAGGAACGCGTCGACCGTAGGAGATGCTCCGGGGACGACGCGTGCGCGGGGCTGCGCCGTACTGGCGCGGAACGGCGTAGCCTTCTTGACGTAGAGGCTGCCGTCGGGCAGGAAGAACTCCACGGTCTGCACCAAGTCGCCGGAGACGTTGGGCCAGGTGACAAACACAAAGATGTCGCGGAGCTTGCCAACGGTGAACGTGGTGTTCGTGGAGCGGCACTCCGTGGTGGGGCTCTCACAAAAGAAAACCTCGGTGACAGCATTCGCCGTCGGCTTGAGCGGAATCACCTTCTTGCCATCCGCATCCGTCCGCCCGCGGCCCTCAGGCCGGCGATTCTGCGCGACGGCGGGCGCTGCCAGAGCCAGCAGTGCACCCGTCAGAAGAATTGCGCCGCTCAGGACTTTTATGTGTCGTTTCATGGCTCCTCCGCAAAACTCGTGCATACGCAATCTGGTTGCGGGCCGGCGCTGTTTACCTGACAGCAGACGGCACGCCGCCCGTCTCACCTACTAAGAAGCTTTGGGCGCCGCAGAACACAAACCGCTGCCGGCGGGCAGCTTGCCGCAGGCGAGCGCGGTGGTCTCAAAAATCTTCTCCGAAAGGCACTGCGGTTTGACGTAGGGCTTCCGCTGGGAAGTGCCGACCGCGGTCGTGGCGTTCTGTTTGTCGGTGTTCATAAGCTATCTCGCTCCTGTGAAGTGCTCAGCGCGGCGATGTGAACGAGCTGAGCGGGATGGGAATTCGATGTGGCGTGCAGGCGGCCGAGGGCGCGCAGGCCGCTCACGGGATTTCGAACGCCGGCCAGGTGCGCGGCGGCTTCCGCCAACTCACACGCGCGCTCGGAAGGGCCGCCGAGATCGCCGTCTTCCATAAAGGCGAGGCCCGGGCAACGCTGGCAGTGATGGCGGATGTCACAGTCATTGCAGATGGCCAGGTCGCTTTCCCTGACGTTGCGGACGCGCAGCATTTTTGGCGAACTGTACCAGATATCGGAGAAGGACTTTTCGCGCAGGTTGCCAGTAGGCAGCGGCATTTGCACGCAGGGATAAATATCTCCGTAGGGCGAAATGTAGAGGCTGTTGTGCCCGGCGCTGCATGGGATGTTGTCGAAGGCCGCGGCCATTTCTGCGCCCCCGGCTTTGGCGGGCGCCGGCGCGGGCGTGTCAAAGACCGGGGCCTGCATCACGGGCAACAACTCGCTGGGAGCCAGGCGCATGTCCAACGTGCTGCGATTGCCGTCCATCATGGGCGTGATGGTGGGGTCCATAATGAAAGTGACGCCGAGCGAATCAGCCAGCGCTTGCACTTCGCGCCAGACGGCGATGTTCTGCTTCATGAGCGGGCAGGAGATTTTGACCAACAGTCCTTGCGCATGGCAGAAGCGCAGCGCCTCGAGAGTGCGCGCGAAGGAGCCGGGCACCTTGGTGATGCAATCGTGGATGGCGGCGTCCGCGCTGTACAAGCTGATCTGAATGCGGCGCACGCCCAGGCGGCGGAGCTGCGCGGCGCGCTCCTCGGTGATAAGCAGGGCGTTGGTCTTCAGGGTGACGTCGAAGCGCAGTTGGCGGGCGTAGGCTAGCAGGTCGAAGAAGTCGGGGCGCAGAAAAATCTCGCCGCCGGAGAAGGTCAGGAAGAGCGTGCCGGCTTCGGCCAGTTCGGCGAGCACGCGCTTGATCTCCGCGGTGGTCATCTCGCCGTGGTCGGAATGGTCCAAATAGCAGTGCACACAGCGCTCGTTGCAGCGGTAGGTGACGTCGAAATGCACGTTGAGCGGGGCGTTGCGCGCCAGCGAACGCGCCACCAGACGGTCCATCACGGCCGCGCTAGCCACGGGACACCTCCGCGGCAGCAGCGGCTTCCGTATGCAGAAGCTTTTTGGCAGCCAGCTCGGCGATGAGCTCGCGCGTGTCGGCCAGCGCCGTGGCGGCGTCCACTTCGAATTCGTCCGCGAGGAGCCGGGCGATTTCCTCCGTAGTGCGCTCGCCGGTAGCGTGCTTCCAGATGAAGCCGGCCGTGGGGTTGAGCTCGTGCAGCACGCTATCCTCGGGCGAAATCACCACCACCACGCCGTCAATTTCACGCCAGGCGGCCAGCGGATTCTGCGCCGGGCGAACGGAGGCGAGTACCGGCTGCGGGGCGCTCACGAGAGCACCTCCCAGAAGCTGGAGTCGCGCTTGAAGTGAAGGCGAAAGAAGGGCAGCGCTTCGGCACAGGCCGAGACGATACTCAACAGCTGTTCGCGCGAGGCACGGTCATCGGAGAAGAACAGAACATTTTCGAGCAGCCCGCGCAGAGCTTTGCGCGGCGCAATCTTTTCCAGGCGGTTTTCTTCAGCCTGCATCAGCGCGTAAATACCCGCGACAGGCATGTGACAATTGCGGTCGCCGGCGCGAAACTCGCCCCAAAAAGGCGTGCCGTGCGCGCGCCAGCCATCGGCGTCGCCGCGCAGCAGAGAGATTTCGTCAGTAAGTGGCGTGCCGGCGGGCGCCAGTCCGGCGACGGTGCTTTTGCCTGCGCCCGAGCGGCCCATGAAGATGTGGGCCCGGCCGTGGCGCTCGATAGTGGCCGCATGCAGCAGGAAGCCGCGATGCGGCAGCAAGATCATGGAGAGCAGCACGCGCAGGAGCGAATCCACCGTGTAGTCGGACTGAATGCCGGAGATGCGCGCGGCGGCGGAGTCCAGTTGCAGCGTGGCGCCGTGGAGGGAAAAATCGAAATCCGTGCCGGGATGAAAGTTCTTGTCCGGTTCGAGGTAAACGGGGAAGCCGTTTTCCGAAGGATTGTGGAAGGCGGAATAGCGGGCGGCGGCCTTTTGCTGGAGAGCGTCTTCACGAAAGAACAGCGTCAGGGGAACGCGGCCGATGGACACAGACAGCGGCATGCTCTGAGGGGCGTGAGCCACCCTGGTAAGGCCTCCTCGAATCCCAGACTAGGCAGGCGCCAGCGAACCAAAACGGTCCGCGAGAGGAAGATTGTGCGCCGACCCAGAATTCGGGTGATGCGACTTTACGTGCCTAAGCTCATGTCTGTCAATAAATGACAGAGATTTGGGTGCCCAATCTACACCCCTAAAAAACGCAATTGAGGGGTCAAAGTTGTGTTATTCCGTAATAGGGAGATGGGAACGGCCGCCAGCGAGAGTATTCCGTTCGCCTCTACGAATGGCGGCGCAGTGCGGCGGGGAGTTTGCGGGCGAGGCGGACGAAATAGAGATAAAGGATGGAGCGTCCGGGAGCGTCGAAGAATTCCTGGCGAAGAGTGGCGCGGGGAGGAAACAGCAGCCGCCAGAACTGTCCGAGGCGCGGGAGGCCAGGACGCGAGCAGGCTAGGATGGCCCAAGCGCCTGCAGGGCCGTCGAGCGAAGCGCCGCGTGCGAGCAGGGCAAGAAAATCGTCGCCCAGCGCGCGCGATGCCAGCCTGCGCGAAGACCAGCCTGGGCGCAATTCCTCCAGCACATGCTCGGGCACCGGCGCACCGGCAGCGTCGCGCGCCCAATAGAGGCTCCAGTAGATGCCGGGAGTGACGTGCAGAAGCTGCGCAGTGGCAGTGAAATCGTTCCAATCGAAATTTGCGGGGAGCGCGCGAAGGCAGGCGGCGACGTCAAGGAGATATTTGAGGCGCGAGAAGCGGTGAGCAATCTGGTTGACGCAAAGAAGTAGAAGAAGATTTTCCGGTTTGAGACCCTGCGCGCGAATGCGGTCGGCGAGCGGGTCGCGGCGGCCATACGGCAGCACGCGCTGCTGGAGATCCACCGCATAGTTCATCGAGCCAGCAACGTCCGGGGCGGAGCGAAGATAGATAAGTTCGCCGGCGTCGCGCAGGGTGGCGATGTCGCCTTGCGCCTGGCGCGTGTAGCCGAAGGAATGGAGAAGCTCATCGCAAGCGGCGAGGTCTTCAGGTCGGATGAGGAGGTCCAAGTCGGCGACCTGACGGACGGCAGGGTCGCCGTAGAGTGTTTGTGAAAGATGCGGTCCCTTCAGCGGCCAGGCGGCGAGGGATTTTTTGGAGAAAGCGTCGAGAATGCGTTGCTGCTCGGCGAGAAGTTTTTCGTTGCGGAAGGAATTGGAAAGGTAGACGTGGCGTAACTGGTCGCGGGCTTGGACAGGGAGAACGCGCTCGCGCAGATTGGCGAAGAGCAGCGGGCCGACTCCGTGAGCGAGAGCAAGCGGAAGAAGCGCGTTCCATTCGGCGTCGCCGGCAGGGAGCTCGCACTCGGCGGGGCGGATGCAGAGCGCAAGCAACTGCCGGAGAGAACGCGCGTCATCCGCGCTCATCGGATTTCTCGGCAATGGTGAGCATGTCAGGCGAATCGTTGGCCATCGGCGAGCGGTTGAAGTCGCCGAAGATGGTGACGACGCGGAAGCCGGAGCGGGCCAGCAGATGCTCGACTTCCTTGGGAAAGAAATAGCGCATCGGAAAGGTCTGCGTGTGGCGCTCGGTGCGGCCGTCGGGGTGCGTGAGGTACACGGCGAACTCGATGTCGTTGACCTGCTCGGCGCGATGGAAGGCGGCAATGCGCGCGGTGCGGCGGAAGCTGCGACCGTCGGGAAGTTTGGTTTCGGGCGTGTCTTCGCGCTCGCGCATCCATTCCGGATCGCCCAGTCCCGCGGCGTTCACTTGAAACATGTCGAGGATCAGCCGTCCGCCGGGGGCGAGATGGCGGTGCACGCAGCGCAGGCAGGCGAGCTGGTCGTCAATCGAAATGAGGTGTTGGAACGCGCGGAAGGGTGTGGTGACGAGCGCGAATTTTTCCGGGAGATCGAAATCCGTCATGCTGCCATGGACGAGGCGCACGCGAGCGCGCACCTCGGCGGGATGTGCGGCCAGTTTTTCGCGGCAGCGCGCGAGCATGGATTCGGAGAGGTCGAGGCCGGTGATGGGCACGCCGGTCGCGGCCGTCGGAATCAAAATGCGGCCGCTGCCACAGCCCAGCTCGAGGACGGAGCCGGCGCGGCGGGCTTCTTCGACGTAGAAAGCGATGTCCGGACGCGTGCGATAGAGCGGCGTGTGGTCGTAGAATTCCGCGAAGACGTCGGAGTATTCGTGCTGGGCGTGGGAGGACATCGGGGAAAGTGTATCCGCAGATTACACAGATTACACAGATTTCTTGTAGCTCGGAAAGGGGCGGACACTTCGGTCCGCCCCTACAAAGAGTTACTTGGTGACGACGAGGAGGACGAAGGAGCCGGGCTCGGCGACGGGCCGCGGGCGCGGATTTTCCGCGGTGGGCGCGGGCGGCGGGCCGTACTTGGCCGCGGGCAAGTAGATGGCGTGCGTCTTGGGATCGACGGTCATGGTGCGGGCGCTGCGCTGTGTTTCGACGGTCTGCACGGCGACGAATTTGCCCGGCGATTCTTCGCCGACGATGGTGAGCGTGCCTTCCTGGCCGTTGGAGCTGAAGGCGAAGCCGGAGTCGGGATCGAACCCTGCGCCGTCGCTGCCCGCGCCGATGGGAACCGAAGCAATCATTTTGCCCATGGAAAAATCGCTGATGGCCATGAGCTTGTTGCCGCCGCAAGCGGAAAAGAGGCGGTGCTTTTTGCGGTCGATGGCCAGGCCGGTGGGCTCTTCGCAGGGGGCGAGCGACCAGCGCGCGGTTTCCTTCATGGTTTTGGGATCGATGCTGACAAGTTCGCTCTTGTCTTCAATGTTGACGTAGATGGTGCCCTTGTCGTCATAGACGCTGAATTCGGGCTTGCCGCCGAGCGGAATGGTGCCGACCACTTCGCCTTTGGCGGCGTCGAGGACGGTGGAATCGTTGCTGCGGCCGTTGAAAGTGAAGACGCGGTGGCTGGACGGCTCATAGAGAATGGAGTCGGGATTCTGGCCGACGGCGACCTTGCTGATGACGTTCAGCGTTTTCAAATCAAAAATCGTGACGCTATTGGCGCGGCCGGCGCTGATGAAGCCGCGACCGAGGTCGTTGGAGACTGCGATGCCGTGCACGCCCGGCGTGTCGGAGATTTCGGCGAGGAGTTTTCCAGAATCGGCGTCGACGACCATAACGCGCGTCGAACGCGAGACGAAGATGCGGCGGGAGGCGTTGTCCACGGTGAGATAGTCCCAGCCGCCGTCGCCGCCCAGCTCAAATTTTTTGGCCACTTTGTAGCCAGGCGCCTGGGCGGAAGCGGAAGAGACTACGAGCAGCAGAACCAGCAGCAATTCAAATGCACGATGGCGATTCATTTTCCCCTCCACAATGAGAGAGCTGGCGGACACGCCGGTCACGTACGCCGAAATCCGCCGGTCTGGAAGCAACTGACGCGCGGCAAAGGGCGCGCGTTTCGTCCGGCGCTAAGCAGAGCGCACGGCGGACAAAAAGTCGGCGAGCAAACCATAGGCGGTGGTGTCGAGGCCCTGGCGGTCGGCGGCGACGACAAGGTCGCGGAGCGTGTCGAGTTCGAAATGCAGAATGAGGCCGGTGGGGCTGACGGCGGCGAGAGGATCGCCCAGGGAAATTTCCACGGGACGCACGGAGGCGACAATGCCCGCGGGAGATTTTTCGGCTTGCGCGACGAGGCGAATCTTTTTGCCGGCGGCGCGCGCGGCAAGCACCTGTTGCGGCGAAATGCCGCGAATGCTCTCGCGGGCGATGTCGCCGAGCTGCAGCTGCGCGTCCATCAGCACGGTAGCCAGAGCATGAACTTTCACGGCGGCGTCCCAGCCGTCGAGGTCGGAGGAGGGATCGGTCTCGGCAATGCCGAGGGCTTGCGCTTTTTTCACGGCGTCGTCGAAGGAAATTCCGTTTTCCATTTCGGAAAGGATGAGACTGGTGGTGGAGTTCAGGATGCCGCGGAAGCGCAGAAGCTGCGTGGCGGGAAGCGTCTCGCGGAAAAGAGAAAAAATTGGCGTGCCGCCCATCACGCAGGCTTCAAAAAGAAAACGCTTCCCTTTCGCGGCGGCCAGGTCGCGCAGTGCCGCATAGCCGTGGACCACGGCGCCTTTGTTGGCGGTGATGGCGTGGGCACCGTGCTCGAGCGCGGCGCGGATGTGGTCGATGGCCGGCTGGCCGGTCTGCGCGTTGACGGAGGAGATTTCAAACAGCGCGTCGGGGCGGCTGCGGGAAAGCCATTCACGAATGAAACCGCACTTCGTGCCGCCGGCGAAATTACCGGCCAGAAGTTTTTCTACGTCGAAACCACTCTGGTTGGCCAGCCAGCCCAGGCGTCGCGAGGCGACACCTGTGATGCGCGCTTCAATGGCGTAGCGCTCGCGAAGTTCGGCGGATTTGTCGAGCAACAGGCGAGCGAAGGCGCGACCGACGTTGCCGAAGCCGAGAAGACAGAGGTTGAAGGTGCGCACAGGAGTGCCCATCATTCGGCCACGTATGCGTCGGCTTCGATTTCGACAAGCATCTCCGGCGCAATGAGACGGGAAACTTCGATCATGGAAGTGGCCGGGCGGATTTCCGCGAAATACTTGCCGTGGGCGCTGGCGATGGCTTCCCAGTTACCGATGTTGGTGACGTAGATGCGCGTGCGCACGACGTCGGCGAGTTTGGCGCCGGCGCGGTTGAGCGCCGCTTCAATGTTGGCCAGCGTCTGCATGGCCTGCGCGTAGGCGTCGCCCACGCCGACGATTTTGCCGCCGACGTCGGTGGCGGTGGTGCCGGACACGTGCACGTGCGGGCCGACGCGCACCGCGCGCGAGTAGCCGACGATGGGTTCCCACTTGGTGCCGCTGGAGATGTTTTGACGCTGCATGACGTGTCCACCTCGGACAATGAAACCACAGATAAACACAGATGAAGGGAAAACGAAAAGAGAAAAGAGACAATAGGAGGAGCAAAGTGGGCACGCGGGGTTCTGCGCGTGCGATTGTGCTAGAGTGGCCGGACAAAAGCCGGAGGTGAGGCCATGCGAGTCATGAAAATGCTTTTGGCGCTGGTGGCGGTAAGCGTTGCGCTGGCGGGAGCGGCGAGTGCGCAAACGTTGATTGTGCTGAACAAGTCGGACCACGAGGCGGCGCTGGTGAATCCAGCGACGTTTGTAGTGACAGCGCGGCTGGCGACGGGCAAAGGGCCGCACGAAGTGGCTGTGTCGGCGGACGGGCGGATGGCCTATATATCGAATTACGGCGCGTACGGAATGGTTCGTCCGGGCGAGCAGCGGCAGCAGCCGGGAGAAACGATTACGGTGCTCGACCTGAAAGCGCGCAAGGTGGCAGCGACGTGGACGCTAGGCGAGTTCAAGCGGCCGCATGGCATTGTGGTGAGCCGCGACGGAAAAAGATTGTGGGTGACGGTGGAAGAAAACAAGGCCGTGCTCGAAATCGAGACATCGAACGGAAAAATATTGAAGTCGTGGAAGACGGAGCAGGAAACAAGTCACATGGTGGTACCCACACTCGATGAGAAGAAATTGTACGTCTCCAACATTCGATCGGGAAGCGTGTCGGTAATTACGCGCGCAACGGACGCGGTGAAAACCATCGTGACCGCGGCGGGGACGGAAGGCATCGCGATTTCGCCGGACGGGAAAGAAGTGTGGGTGACCAACCGCGGGGCGAATACGATTTCGGTGATTGATGTGGCTAGCGATGCGGTGAAGGAAAGCTTCGACAGCGGTGGGAAAATGCCCATCCGCGTGAAGTTCACGCCGGATGGCAAGGAAGTGCTCGTTTCCAACGCGCAGTCGAACATGGTAAGCGTGTTCAATGCAAAAACGCGCGCGCTGCTGGCGAAAATCGAAGTCGGCGTGGTGCCGGTGGGCATTCAAATGACACCGGACGGGAAACGCGCGTTTGTGGCCAATACGAATGCCAACAAGGTCAGCGTGATTGCTATTGCCGCGCGCAAAGTGGCGCGCACGTTTGAAACGGGCGCCGAGCCGGATGGGATGGCGTGGGCGAAGTGAGGCAGGGGTCAGGGGTTAGGGGCTAGGGGTTAGGGAAAAGAACTGAATCCGCTGATTTCGCAGATTATTCTCATTCACAAACGTGGCCACGATGAAGCGCGGCGGCGTAAAGCCGCTGCTAGGAAGCGGCGCGGGCGGCGACGGAAGCGTGATGCAAAGACATGGACCAAGACGGGTCAGCAGCGGAAGTGATTTTGTCGGCGAGGCGCGCGCTGATGAAGATGGGGATGTCCGGGACGCGGCGAAAACGAAGTTCGGCGCAGCGAGTCCACCAGACTTTTTTGGGGGTGACGGAAACGTCCGCCCAGGGAATGAGCAAGCGCGGATGGCCAAGCAGCGGGCCGAAGGAAGCCAGATGCAGGCCGCGGTGGTCCACGCCAAAGGTAATGCAGTTGCCATAGTGCGTCCAGCCGCGAAGCAGCACAGACCGCATGCGGAAGCGCATGGAAGGCATTTCGCTGTCGGAGCGGTAATCTTCGGCGAGGCGGGACCACCCGCCCAAGCGGCTGAGGACATGCATGATGAATCCCCAGAACACGGGGACAAAAAGAAGGATGCCCGCCAAAACGAACGGCGACATTTCGGGTTTCAAAGCAGCCAGCACGGGAGCACCTCCTTACAATGATTCTACGCCGGAAACAGGCGGGAAGTAACAAGGTGGCAGGGCGCGCGTGCGACGTGCGATACTAGGCTTTCTAAGAGGAATCAGGATTTCGGATTCAGGGAATGCATTCGGAGCGAGGAGAAGCGAGCGAATGAAGTGCAACAGCATACTGGATGCAGTGGGCAAGACGCCGCTCATCAAGTTGAACCGCATGGCGGAAGGCATCGCCTGCGATGTGTACGTGAAGGCGGACTATTTGAACCCGGGCGGGAGCGTGAAGGACCGCATCGGGATCACCATGATTGACGCGGCGGAGAAGAAAGGCCTGCTCAAGCCGGGAGGCACAATCATCGAAGCGACCAGCGGAAACACGGGCATGGGCCTGGCGCTGGTGGCGGCGGTGCGCGGGTACAAAGTGGTGTTCACGATCAACGATAAGCAGTCGAAGGAAAAAATTGATCTATTGAAAGCGGTGGGCGCGGAAGTGATCGTGTGCCCCACGGCGGTCGAACCCACCGACCCGCGACACTACCATCAGGTGGCGCAGAAGCTAGCGAAGGAGATTCCGAATTCGTATTACCCGGACCAGTATTCCAACCCGGACAACCCGCGGTCGCACTACGAAACGACCGCGCCGGAAATCTGGGAAGACACGGACGGAAAAATCACCCACTTTGTCTGCGGGCTGGGCACCGGCGGCACGACCACGGGCATCGCGCAGTTCCTGAAAGAAAAAAATCCGAAGATTCAGATTATCGGCGTGGACCCCGTCGGATCGATTTACTTCGACTACTTCAAAAGCAAAAAGATGATCAAGGGGACGACGTACGTGGTGCAAGGCATCGGCGGCGACAGCCTGCACGACACGCTCGATTTTTCGCTGCTGGACGACGTGGTGCAGGTGGGCGACGAGGAGTGCTTCGTGTACACGCGGCGGCTGGCGAAGATGGAAGGCATCTTTACCGGCGGGTCGTGTGGCGGATGCGTTTCCGCGGCGCTGAACCTGGCGCGGACGCTTCCGAAAGATGCGTGCGTGGTGGCGTTCCTGCCCGACACGGGGATGCGCTACCTCTCCAACGTGTACAACGACGAATGGATGCGCGACCACGCGTACGTGGACGCGAAAACGGCACTGCGCGCGGAAGACGTGGTGCGCGTGAAGCACGCGCAAGGAAAAACACGCGAGCTGCAAATCGCGCGGCCGTACCAGACCGTGTTCCACGCGCTGCGCGTGATGCAGGGGCAGGACATCTCGCAACTCCCCGTCTTCGAGGAGAGCGCGCTGATCGGCACGATTTTCGAAGACCAGATCCTGAATCTCGCGCTGCAAGGAAAAGATCTGCGCAAGCTGGTGATCCGCGAAGTGATGGGCAAGCCGCTGCCCACCGTGCCGAAGGACGCGCCGGTGGAGCGCTTGACACACCTGCTGGGCCACGAGAGCCCCGCTGTGTTCGTGGACATGGGCGGCGGACAGTACGAGATTCTGACGAAGTACGATTTGATGGGGACAATTGCGGGGTTGGTGGAACAAGTGAGATAGGAGAATCCACAGATTTCGTAGATGGAAAACGAAATTCTGAATCGAAGGAGAGATCCTTCGCTTCGCTCAGGATGACAACGCAAAGCAATGCGAATTGAAGATTTCAATGCGAGGTTGAAGGACGCGATACTCGTCGCGGACGGGGCGATGGGCTCGATGCTGTACGAGTCGCAGGGGCCGCAGCGCTGCTTCGACGAGCTGAACGCCACGGAGCCGGAAGCCGTCTTCCGCGTGCACCAGGCGTACATCCAGGCCGGCGCGCAAATCATCGAGACGAATACCTTCGGCGCCAACCGTTACAAGCTCGGGCTGCTGGGCCTGGGCGAACACGTGGCGCGGCTGAATCACCGCGGCGTGAAAGTGGCCCGCGAAGCGCGCGAGGCGGCGGCGCGCGAAGTGCTCATCGCCGGGTCCGTCGGGCCGCTGGGCGCTACGCGGCAGGTGAACCCGTTGCCGGTTGAGGAAATCCGCGACATCTTCCGCGAGCAGGCGCAGGCGCTGGAAGAGCGCGGCGTGGATTTATTTGTGCTGGAAACTTTTTCCGACATCGAGGAGCTGATCGCCGCGATTGACGCCGTCCGCGGATTTTCGCGGCTGCCGATTGTGGCGGAGCTGACGTTTTCCGAAGAAGGCACAACGTTCGGCGGCACCACGCCGGCGGACGCGTGGCAGCGGTTGAGCGGCAAGGATGTGCAAGTAATCGGCGCGAACTGCACGCTGGGCCCGCAGGCGCTCATGCCCATCCTCGAAGAGTTTTGCGGGCTGGAGGGCGGCACGATCGCGGGCGTGAGCGCGATGCCCAACGTGGGCTTCCCCAAGCGCGTGGGTGACCGCGTGGTGTATCCGAAGTCGTCGCCGGAATATTTTTCGCAGTTCGCGCGCGAGGCGGCGGCGCTGGGCGTGCGCATTCTGGGCGGCTGCTGCGGCACCACGCCGGCGCACATCCATGCCATTGCCGAAGCCGTGAAGGACCTTCATCCGTCGAAGCACGCGACACACGCGGCGGGCAGCCTGGCGGCGGCCGCGCCGAAAGCGCGCGTGGTCCACGAGCCGGAAAGCACGTTGTGGAAGAAAATACAGCAGAAGAAATTTGTCACCAGCGTGGAGATTGATCCGCCGAAGGGCGTGTCGCTGGAAAGAATCTTCGAGCAGGTGGAGAAAGTGATGGCGTCGGGAAAAGTGGACGCCATCGACATCAACAGCGGCACGCTGGCGCGCGTGGGCATGGACGCGCTGGTGCTCGGCGGGGCGCTCGAGGCGCGCGGCGTGGAGACGATTCCGCACATCACCACGCGCGACTTGAACATTATCGGCTTGCAGGCGTCGCTGCTGGGCGCGTGGTCGGTGGGAGGCGTGCGCAACGTGCTGGCGATTACCGGCGACCCGCCGTCGCTGGGCGATCACCCGGAGACGAGCGGAGTGTATGAAGTGGACTCCATCGGACTCGTGAAAATTCTTGCGCGGCTGAATCAGGGCATGGACTGGGCGGGCAAAACGCTCGGCGGGGCAACGAATTTTTCCATCGGCGTGGCGGTGAATCCCGTGGCGGATAATTTGGACGAAGAAATCGAACGCTTCATGGCGAAAGTGGAGGCCGGGGCGCATTTCGCGATGACCCAGCCGCTGTTTGACCCCGAGCACTGGCACGCGTTTGAGAAAAAGCTCGGCGGGAAGTGTCCGATCCCGGTAATTCTGGGCGTGTGGCCGCTGATCAGCTACAAACAGGCGCTGCGGCTGAACAACGAAGTGCCGGGCATCGTGATTCCAGAAAATGTGGTGAAGGAACTGGAAGCGGCGGGAACCGAGGCGCGCGCGCGCGGGTTCTTGCTGGCGCGGCGCATGCTGGATTGGGCCAAGACGGAACTGGCGGGAGCGTATTTGATTCCACCGTTCAAGAGGTATGAGGAGATTTTAGAAATTTTCGGATAAGCGGAAGTCGAAACTCGAAATGCGGGCGGCGAAAGCCGCCCGTTGTTTTTTGGGAGGGCGCACACGCCCTTCGGCTGGCTCAGGGCAGGCAGGTGCGCCCCTACGAAGATTGCAGGAGGATGGCGATGATGCGTTGGGCGGCGGCGCCGTCCCAGAGGTCGGGGACGCGGCCGGGTTTGGTTTCGCCGCGGAGGATGGATTGTGCGGCGGCGAGAATCTTGGCGGGGTCGGAGCCGACAAGCTGGTTGGTGCCGTGGGAAACGGTGATGGGGCGCTCGGTGTTGTCGCGCAGGGTGAGGCACGGAACGCCGAGCGCGGTGGTTTCTTCCTGAATGCCACCGGAGTCGGTGAGGACGAAAGTGGCTTCGCTCATCAGGTGGAGGAATTCGAGATAGCCGACGGGCGGAGTGAGCAGGACGCAGGCGTGTTTGTGGACGAGCTCTTCGTGGGTCCATGCGGTGCGCGCAAAGCGGGTGAGGCCAAAGCGGTCCAGGCGTTCGCGGGTGCGCGGGTGAACGGGAAACAGCACGGGGAGGTCGCGGCCGATCTCATTGAGCACGTCCATAAGTTTGCCGAGCGATTCCGCGTCGTCCACATTGGACGGGCGGTGCAGCGTGAGCAGCGCGAAGGGCAGCGGGCGCGCGCCCGGCAGCGAGCCGTAGGAGGAGTCCGCCCAGGGCATGTTGCCAGCAGCTTTCGATGGGAGGAGATGGAATTCGCGCAGGGCGGAAGATTGTTTGGCGATGGGCAGGAATTTTTTGAGCGAGTCAATCATCACGTTTCCGACGAGATGAATCTTTTCCGGCGCGACGCCTTCGCGCTGCAGGTTTTCCACGCCGCTGGGTTCGGTAACAAACAGAAAATCAGAAACGGCGTCGGTGAGCAGGCGATTGATTTCTTCGGGCATGGTGCGGTCGAAGCTGCGCAGGCCGGCCTCGACGTGGGCCACGCGCACGCCGAGCTTGGCAGCGACCAGCGCGCAGGCCACCGTGGAGTTGACGTCGCCGACGACAACCACCACGTCAGGCTTCCAGTCCTGGACGACGGGCTCGAAGCGGGTCATCACTTCGGCGGTCTGTTTGGCGTGCGAGCCGGAGCCGACTTCGAGATTAACGTCAGGGCGCGGGATGCCCAACTGGTCGAAAAAGGATTTGGAAAGCGCCTCGTCGTAGTGCTGCCCGGTGTGCACGAGAAGCGTTTCCGCACGGTCGGTGCGGGCGCGCAGGGCGTCCATGAGCGGCGCGATCTTGACGAAGTTGGGCCGGGCGCCGGCGACGAGCAGGAGACGGAGTTTGCGCGGAGCGGACATTTATGGAATCACAGATGAACACAGATGAATACAGATTGAAAAGCAATAACTTTGACACCGAGTCCGCAGAGGCACGGAGAAGTGTAACGAAGGAGAAAAGATTTTTCAGCGGCCTCGCTGGAATCAGAAAAACCAGAAGCGTTTGCGTTTCGGGCGGGCGGGGGCTTCGACTTCGGGCGGGTCTGGGGAATAGGGCAATGGGCGGCCCTCGAAGGCGGCCAGCGGATTGTCGTGGAACAGCGCGCGCGCCACAGCGGCGCCGCGGCGTTCGGCGACGAAGTTAAAGGCGTCGCGCAGCAGAAGCGGGCGGCCACGCGCAGAGGTGTTGTGCGCATCGCTGGCTACGAAGTGAATGGCGTCGTGGTCGAGAAGCCATTCCGCGGATTCCTGCGCGGAGCGGCCAAAACGGCCGAGCAGCGACAGCGCGGTCACTTGCACGCGGCATCCCTGGCGGACCCAGCCGGCGAGCCGCGCAGGGTTGGCGCGGATCAGCGCATTGCGCTCGGGATGGGTGACGATGAGGCGCAGGCCGGAGAGATGCAGCTCGTGCAGCGTGTTGTCGATGGTGGGCGGAATGGAGAAGTCGGCAAACTCGATCAGTAGGTAGTTTTTCTGGTTGAGGGTGTATTTCGCGGGATTCTTGCGCAGGTCCTGTATGTTTTCAAAGCTGAGATGAAAATCGCAACCTGTGGCAAGAACGAGACGGTTGCCGATGCGAGCCTGAATTTCATCTCGGCGTTTTTGCACCATTTCGGGAAGGAACGGATAAGTGTCGTTGGCATGCGGGGTAGCGATGACGTGTGTAATTCCGTCAATGATGGCCATTTCGGCCATCTGCACGGACTCCTCCAGGGTGTCGGGACCGTCGTCCATGCCGGGGAGAAGATGGCAGTGAATATCAATCATCAGTAAGCAACCAGACGAAGATACATCAGCTCGGGGAGATGTGCCGCACGGAAGGAGAATACCTGAGAGGTGCGCGGCGGGTCGAATAAAAAGTAGCAGTGCGGGCAAAAAAGTTTACGCGCCCGGGAAAAGCAAACTCCACCGACCAATTGGCCCCCTTATTGCAATTGATAGCGCGGGACATGGGCATTTCCATTCCGTTATGGGAATGCGCGCGAGGCGGAGTACGGGAAAGTCGCCGTGCGAAACAGTCAGCAGCAGTCTGAGCGGAAGCAGCACATTCCAGGGCGTATCTGAACCCCTATTTCCCCTTCCTCCGGGTTCAGGGAGTCCCACTCCCTTCCGTCATTCATTCCGATGCAGGGTGACTCTGTCCGGGGACGAAACTTCTGAGGAGGAAGATCATGCGAGTGAAAGCAGTGCTAGTGGTAACGGTATGTACGGCGCTGGTGTTTGCGCCAGTGGCGCCGGCGGAAACCTCTGCGGCGGTGGCGAAAATGAGCACGAAGGGCACCGTGGAATTGAACGGCACGGTGACTCCGGCGGAAGCCAGCGTATTTAGCGGCGACCGCATTTCCACGCGAGCCAAGACCGCGGCGGCGTTGGCGCTTTCCGGCGGCGACCAGGTGTTTCTGCCGGAGCTCAGCGCGGCGTTGGTGCGACAGACTGGCGGGAGTGTGGAGATGTCACTGGAGCGCGGCGGGCTGGTGGTGGTGAGCCGCGGGGCGCAGCCAGTGGCGGTGCTGGCCGGGGGCGTGCGCATCGTGCCCTCCGGCGCGGGAATCCTGGAGATCGTGGTGAAGGGTGCGTCGCTCAAGGTGGCAGCACGGAAGGGCGCGGCGCGCGTGGAAGCGTCGAACCGCACTGTGGATGTCACCGAAGGGAACACGCTGGACGCGACGGTGGCGCCACCGCCGCAAGGTCCGGCGGGCTCATCGTCGGGCCTGACAGCACTGCAAACGGTGGTCCTCGTGTCCGGCCTCGTGGCAGGCCTGGTGGGCCTGACGCTCGGTATCGTGGCCTTCAACCGCCCCAACCCGAGCGATTGTCGCGTAACGGGAACTACCTCCCCGTTCACGATTACCTGCCAATAGTCGGCGGGCCATTCCTTATTTTTTCCCTGGCGGCTCCGCCCACGCGCGGAACACAGCAGGCGGAGCCTTGCTAAGAAACGCGAAGTCAGAAATCAGAATGCAGAATTCAGGAAGAACGTGCGAATGGGATTCATGAGGAAACACTCCACGGGGGAACGCGCGGGGCTGCTGCTGCTGGCGGCGCTGCTGAGCGGCGACGGTATCGCGGGACAGACGAGCACCGCGCAGAAGCCGGCGCTGGAAACGACGGAGGAATACAACCAGCGGCTCGCGCAGATGAAGCGAATGCTGGCGGCCTCGGGGGAAAGCGGATTGCCGAGCGAATACCGCATCGGGCCGGAAGACTTGCTGGAGATCACAATTTTTGAGGCGCCAGAGATGAACCGGGCGCTGCGTGTGGCCGCGAACGGAGAAATTTCGCTGCCGCTGCTGGGCGCGGTGCGCGCGGCGGGGCTCACGCCGCGGGAGTTGGAGTCGGTGCTGGCGGAGTTACTGCGGCGCACGTACATGAAGGACCCGCACGTGGGGGTGTTCGTGAAGGAGCTGCAGAGCCATCCGGTGTCGGTGTTCGGCGCGGTGTTCAAGCCGGGCGTGTTCCAGGTGCGTGGCACAAAGACCGTGGTGGAAATGCTTTCGCTGGCCGAGGGGCTGGCCACCGACGCCGGCGATACCGTGCTGGTGATGCGCGGCGCGGGCTTTCCCGGCGCCGGCGGCGCGACGCAGGATGCAGGCAGCGAAAAAACAGGTACCCAAGCCGAGACGCTAGAAATCAATCTGAAGAGCCTGTTGGAGTCCGGCGACCCGCGCTACAACGCGACGGTGTATCCCGGGGACATCGTCAAGGTGACGCGCGCAGGCGTGGTCTACGTAGTGGGCGAAGTGCGGCGGCCGGGCGGGTTCACCTTGAAGAGCAACGAAAACATCACTGTGCTGCAGGCGCTGGCGCTGGCCGAAGGGCTGACGCGCACGTCGGCGAAGTCACATGCGCGAATCATCCGCACCGACGAGGCCACCGGGCAGCGTGCGGAGTTGCCCATCGATCTGGGGCGCGTGCTGGCCGGCAAGGCCGAAGACATGCGGCTGCGTCCGCGGGACATTTTATTCGTGCCCAACAGTGCGGCGCGCAGCGCGCTGGCGCGCGGCTCCGAAGCAGTGCTTTCTATCGTGACCGGCGTGGTGATCTGGCGGCGGTGAAAACCGTCGCGAGCGCGAGAACTTGATGGACCACGAGACACAAATCGAGCGGGTGGATGAGGCCGCGCTGGGGCGGCGCGCGCCGCGCTACATCGGCGCACCGGTGCCGATGCTGGAAATCGAAGCCGCGCCGGACCTGCTGGCCTACTGGAGCACGCTGCACAAGCGTCGCTGGATGGTGCTGACCGTCTTCGTGATTTTTGTGGCCGTGGTGCTGCTGGGCACGCTGAAGCAGAAACCGGTGTTCCGCTCGCGTGGTCTGTTGGAAATCCAGAAAGAGAATCCGGAGATTTTGACGGTGAAGGAGATGTTCGAGCTGGAAAACGTCTCCGACAGCTATTTGGAGAGCCAGTACAAGATTCTGGAAAGCGACACGCTGGCGCGGCGGGTGATCGCGCAATTGGGGCTGGAGAAGCGCGCGGAATTCAATCCGCCGCCGGGCTGGCTGGGGCGGATGCTGGGTTCGCAGGAAAATATTTCCGCCGCGGATCGCGAGGCGGAAACGCGGGAGACCTCGCTGAAGCGCTTCCGCGAGCGGCTGACCATCGAGCCGGTGAAACGCTCGCGGCTGGTGGCGGTGAGCTTCGAGTCGGAGAGCGCGGAGCTGGCGGCGCGCGTGGTGAACACGCTGGCGTCCAACTTCATCGACCAGAACCTGGAAGTGCGCTGGGAGGCGACGCAGAAGGCTTCGGAATGGCTTTCGCAGCAACTGGTGAGCATGAAGTCCAAGCTGGAAAAGAGCGAGACGGAGATGCAGCAGTACGTGCGCGAAAACGGACTGGTGTTTTTGGAGACGGCGCAGGGCGCGCCGGAAAACATCGTCAACGAGCGGCTGCGGCAATTGCAGGAGGAGCGCACGCGGGCGCAAGCCGCGCGCTATGAGAAGGAATCGCTCCACCGGCTGGTGCAGGCAGGCGACTACGGGTCGCTCCCCGGCGTGTTTGACAGCAAACTCATGCAGGACCTCACCGTGCGGCTGGCGGAGATCCGCCAGCAGCATGCGCAGCTCGCCGCCACATTCAATGCCGAATACCCCAAGGTAAAACAGTTACAGGGCCAGATTGACGAGATGGAATCGGTGCTGGCGGCGGAGCGCGAGCGCGCCGCCAAACACATGACCAACGAATACCTGGCCGCGGTGCGGCGGGAAAAGCTGATCGAGCAGGCGTTCGAGCAGCAGCAGCGCCAGGCGGAAACCATCGCCGAGCGCTCGGTGCAGTACAACATCCTGAAACGCGAAGTGGACACCAACAAGCAGCTCTACGACGGGCTGCTGCAGCGGCTGCGGGAAGCGGGCGTCTCGGCGGGCCTCAAGGCCTCCAACATCCGCGTGGTGGACGCCGCCGAACCGCCCAAGCGCCCGGCGCGGCCCAATCTGCTGCTGAACCTGGCCTCGGCGATTATTCTGGGCGCGATGCTGGGGGTGGGCGCGGCGTTTCTGCAGGAATATCTCGACAACACGCTGAAGACTTCCGAAGACGTGGAGCGCTTCCTGCGGCTGCCGTCGCTGGCGGTCATTCCCGCGGCGCAGACGCTGAACGGACGGCATGGCGCGTACGGCTACGGAGCTTACGGGCACGCGGGGCGCTCTCCGTCGCTGACCGGCGGCACCGCAAAAAACAATGGCGCAGCCATCTCCCGCGCGGGGTGGTATCGCATCGACACCGGGGCGCAGCATTCCGCGCTTTCGGAAGCATTTCGCGGGCTGCGCACGTCGGTGCTGCTTTCCAGCGCCGAGCGTCCGCCGCGCTCGCTGCTGATTTCCAGCTCGCGGCCGGGCGAAGGCAAGACCACCATCGCCATCAACCTGGCCATTTCGATGGCGCAGCTCGGGCAGCGCGTGCTGCTGATCGACGGCGACCTGCGGCGGCCGTCGGTGCACAAGGCGTTCGGCATGCAGGACGAGCACGGACTGGTGCGCTACCTGACCGGCGGCGCGGACTGGCGCACGTGTGTGCGCGCCACGAACCAGCCGGGACTGGACGTGCTGGTGTGCGGGCCGCTGCCACCGAATCCGGCGGAACTTCTTTCCAGCGAACGCATGCGCGCGCTCATCGCGCAGGCCAGCAGCGAATACAGCATCGTTCTGGCGGATTCCGCGCCGCTGCTGAACGTGGCCGACAGCCGCATCCTGGCCACCATGGTCGAGGGCATGGTGCTGGTGGTCGAGGGCGGGGCAACTCCGCGCGACCTGGTGCGGCGCTCGCAGGCCGCTGCGCAACATGTGGGCGCCAACCTGATTGGCGTGGTGCTGAACAAGCTGGACGCGCGGCACGACGGCTACGGGTACTACTCCTATCACTACGATTCTTACAAGCAGCGCGAGGAAGAGGAAGAAGAAGAGAAGAAAGTGGCTCGTGGCTAGTGACGAGTGAAAGAAACGTGCTGGAGGGGGAGGAGAGGGCGATGGAAATTTTTCTGGATTCAGCAGACAGCAAGGAAATCGAAAAGTGGCTCGGAGAAGGGATTGTGGACGGGCTGACCACGAATCCCAGCATCATGTTCAAGGACGGCGTGTATGACCTGGAGGATGGCGCGCGGCGGCTATGCCGGCTGCTGGGCGAGCGCCCGGTGAGCGTGGAAGTGACCTCCAACGAGCATGTGGAAATGCTGCGGCAGGCGCGGGGGTTTGCGCGCTGGGCGCCGAACATCGTGGTGAAAATTCCCGTGGTGAACGAGCAGGGCGTCTCCTGCCTCAGCGTGGTGAACGCACTATCGCGCGAAGGCATCCGCGTGAACGTCACCGCAATTCTCTCCTTCAACCAGGCGCTGCTGGCCACCAAGGCGGGAGCGACTTACGTGTCGATTTTTGCCGGGCGGCTGGCCGACGAGGGCAACGACCCGGCGGTGGTGATCCGCCGCACGCGTGACTGGCTGGACGCATGGCACTACACGGCGAAAATCATTGTCGGCAGCATCCGCGCGGTGATGGACATCCAGTCCGCAGCGCTGGCCGGGGCGCACATCGTCACCATCCCGCCGGCCTTCATCGCCAAGATGGTGGACCACAAGTACACGCGCGAAACGGTGAAGCAGTTCAATCAGGACGCGGCCAAAGCGGTGCAGCAAATTTCGATGGCGCGCGCCACCACCGCGGGCGCGGCGTAGCTTCACATCACCGGGCACGGCGGAACTGTCCATCGGCATGACGCGCCAACGCCAATCCGAGCAGGGTCTTTCAGCGCGGCACGCGCTGGTGCTGGCTGACCTGCTTTCCATCTTCGCGAGTTTCTATCTTTCCTACCGGCTGCTGCCCACCTACCGTCCATACCTACGCCCCGGGGAATTTTCCGAGGGGCCGCTGGAAGTCCACGCGTGGATGCTGCTGCTGATTGTGCCGCTGTGGCTGGCGTTGCTGCGTCGCGCCGGTCTGCATGCGGAGACCCGCATGGCATGGCGCGTCGTGCTGGGACGCACGGCGCAGGTGCAACTGATGGGGCTGGCGCTGCTATCGGTGGTGTTCTTCGCACTCAAGATGCAGACGGCGAGCCGGCTGCTGGTGTTTGGCTACTGCGCGATGTATGTGCCGGTGTCCCTGGGGCTGCGCTGGCTGGCGGGGATGCTGCTCGCGGCGCACCGCGGACACATTTATTCCATTCCCAACATTCTAGTGGTGGGTACGCGGAAGCGCGCGGCGGAATTCATTCGCCGGGTGCGCCACGCGGAGGACATGGACTGCGCGGTGCTGGGGTGCGTGGACCCCCAGCCGGAGCAAGCACCCGCGGAAGTGGAAGGTGCGCCCGTGCTGGGCTCGACGGCACTGCTTCGCGAGTACGTTTTCTCGCAGCCCGTGGACATGGTGGTGTTCGCCATGCCGCCGGATCAAGTGCCCGGAGCACACGAGCTGATCGAAGCCGCGGTGGAGCTGGGGCTGCGTGTGCTGGTGGTGCCGGACGTCTACTTGCCACGCATGGGCTACGAGTTGGATGCACCGGAAGTGGCGCTGGAAACCTTTGCAGGGCTGCCGGTAGCGGCGATTTCCACGGTGCGGCAGTCGTGGGTGTACTTGGCGACCAAGCGCGCCGCGGACGTGGCCGTGTCGGTGGCCGCGCTGGCGCTGCTTGCGCCGGTGTTTGCGGTGATTGCCGCCCTGATCAAGCTGACCTCGCCCGGCGGGCCGGTGTTTTTCCGCTGGCAGGTGGTCGGGAAGAACAAGAAGCCTTTCGTGGGCTACAAATTCCGCACGATGTCACCGGATGCGGAGCAGCGCAAGGCGGAACTGCTGGCGCAGAACGAAATGGATGGACCGGTCTTCAAAATGAAGCGCGACCCGCGCATCACCTGGCTGGGGCGCGGGCTGCGGCGATGGAGCCTGGACGAGTTGCCGCAACTGTGGAGCGTGCTGAGGGGGGACATGAGCCTGGTGGGGCCGCGACCCACGTTCAAGGAAGAGGCCGACCGCTTCGAGTTCTGGCAGCGGCGCAAGCTGTGCGTGAAGCCGGGGATCACCTGCCTGTGGCAAGTGAACGGAAGAAATCACATTTCGAGTTTCCAGGAATGGGCGCGGATGGATTTGGAGTACATCAAGCGCGCGTCGATGTGGACGGACTTCAAAATCTTATTGCAGACGATTCCGGCGGTGCTGCGGGGGAGAGGCGCGTACTGAGCGGGAGGAGTAATGAGGCGAGTGCTGGTGACAGGCGGCGCGGGATTCATCGGGTCGCACACCTGCGATTTGCTGCTGGAGCGCGGGTACGAAGTGCGCGTGCTGGATTGCCTGCAATCGCGGGTGCACCCGAACGGGCGGCCGGCGTGGCTCCCCGCGGACGTGGAGCTGCTGGTGGATGACGTACGCCACCGCGAAGTGTGGGCGCGCGCGCTGGAAGGCATGGACTGTGTGTTCCACCTGGCGGCCTACCAGGATTACATGCCGGACTTCAGCACGTTCCTCCGCGTGAATGCGGAAAGCACGGCGCTGCTCTACGAGCTGATCGTCGACCAACGGTTTCCGATTGAAAAAGTGGTGCTGGCGTCGTCGCAAGCGGTCTATGGCGAAGGCAAGTACGTATGCGCGAAGCACGGCGCGGTGTATCCCGGGCCGCGGCCGGTGACGCAGCTCGCGCGCGGCGAGTGGGACCCACTGTGCCCCACGTGCGGGCGGATCATGGAATCGGCTGCGTTCGACGAATCGGTGGTGAACCCGCACACCGCCTACGGGATTTCCAAGTACGCCGCGGAGCTACTCGCGTTGCAACTGGGGAAGCGCTACGCCATCCCCACGGTAGCCCTGCGCTACTCGATCGTGCAGGGCCCGCGCAACTCGCTGCACAACGCCTATTCCGGCGTGTGCCGCATCTTCACGCAACGCATCCTGCACGGACGCGCGCCGGTGGTATTCGAAGACGGCCGGCAATTGCGCGACTACATCCACGTGCGGGATGTCGCCGAAGCCAACCTCTTCGCGCTGGAACACAAATCCTGCGAATACGCCGCATTCAATGTGGGCGGCGGGCGCGGCGTCACCGTGCTGGAATTCGCGCAAGCCGTGGCGGCGGCTTGCGGGCGCGAGGTTGAACCACAAGTGCCTGGGGAATTCCGCGTGGGGGACACGCGGCACACTGTGTCGGACTCTTCGCGCCTGGAGCGGCTGGGCTGGATGCGGCGCTACGCGCTGGAAGAAATCGTGCGCGACTACGTGGCCTGGGTGGCCGGGCAAGACGAGGTGCCGGACCGGTCCGAAGAAGCGGCCAAAGAGATGAAGCAGCAGGGCGTGCTGCGTCCGGCGGCGAGCGCCGCGGGCAGAGGAGGAAGCGCATGATCATCACGCGAACACCGTTCCGGGTCACGCTGGGCGGCGGGGGCACGGATCTGCCTTCGTACTACTCGCGGCACGGCGGCTTCGTGTTCGCCGCGGCCATCAGCCGGTACATGTTCATCAACGTGAACCGGCCGGTGGTGGACGACCTGGTGCGCGTGAAGTACACGCGCTCGGAGATTGTGTCGCACCGCGACGCCGTGCAGCACGAGATTGCGCGCGAGGCGCTGCGGCTGGTGGGGATCGAATGCGGCGTGGAGATTGTGTCCATGGCCGACGTGCCCGCGGGCACCGGCCTGGGCAGCTCGAGTTGTTATGCGGTGGGACTGCTGAACGCGCTGCACGCGATGCGCCGCCAGCCGGTGACCTATCACGAACTGGCCGAAGAAGCCTGCCGGCTGGAATTGGATATCCTGAAAAAGCCCATCGGAAAACAGGACCAGTACATGGCCTCGTTCGGCGGGCTCACCGTGCTGGAAATCGAGCCGGACGGGCGGGTGCACGTCTCCAAGCCGCGCGTGTCGCAAAGCGCGCTGGACGACCTGCAACACAACATGCTGCTGTTTTATACCGGCGTGGAACGCTCCAGCCAGGACATCCTGCGCGAGCAGAGCCGCGGCGTGGCGGAGAAAAACAGTCAAACCGTGGACAGCATGCATGCGATCAAAGAGATGGGCTACCGCATACGGGAAATGATCGAGCGGGGCGACCTCACCAGCTTTGGCCTGGCTCTCGACGCGCACTGGCAACTGAAGAAGCGGCTCTCCAGCAAGATCAGCAGCCCGCGCTTCGACGAGCTGTACGAGCTGGCGCGACGTAACGGCGCGCTGGGCGGAAAGATTTCCGGCGCGGGCGGCGGCGGCTTCCTGCTGCTGTACACCGAGCGGCGGCACGCGCAGTTGCGCGAGGCCATGCGCCGCGCCGGACTGCGCGAGATGCGCTACCACTTCGATTTCGAGGGCACCCAGGTGGTGGCCAACCTCACCGACGGCACCTACCAGACGGACTGGCCGCGAGCGGCCACGATGGCAGCGGCCGCCGGTGTGGGAGCAACGGCGTAGGAAAAGTATTCGCTTATGTAGAACGAAACTCGAAATTAGACATTCGAAAATCGCAGCGCAAAGGAGCAGGCGTGGCGCGGGTGGCGGTGATTGGGCTGTGGCATTTGGGGTGCGTGGTGGGGACGGTGCTTGCGGAGCGCGGGCACGTGGTCTGCGGCACGGACTTCGATGCGGAGATCGTGCGGCATCTGCACCAGGGCGCGCCACCGCTATTTGAGCCGGGGTTGGCGGAAGCCATCGGCAAGCGCGTGCGCAAGGGTCGCCTGGCGTTCCGCGAAAACACAAAAGAAGCGCTGGCCGGAGCGGACTACGCGGTAATCGCGTTCGACACGCCGGTGAACGCGCACGATGAGAGCGACCTTGCGCCCATCGAGCGCGCCGTGGACGCCATCAGCGAATTTGCCAGCGGAGAAATCCAGGTTGTTGTGATGAGCCAGGTGCCGGTGGGCACCTGCGCGCTGCTGGACGCGCGGCTGCGGGCGCGCGCACCGGCGCTGCGCTTCTCGCTGGTCTACCAGCCGGAAAACTTGCGGCTGGGCGAAGCGCTGGAGACGTTCCGGCATCCCGACTTCATTGTGCTGGGCGCGGAGAACGAAACCGCCATCCGGCGGTGGCTGCCGCTGGGCGACGTAATCGACGTGCCGCGGCTGGTGATGAGCTGGTCGAGCGCGGAGATGAGCAAGCACGCGCTGAACGCGTTTCTGGCCACGTCCATCAGTTTCGTCAACGATCTGGCGGACGCGGCGGAAGCTGCCGGCGCGGACGTGCGCGACGTGGTGCGCGCGCTGAAGCACGACCGCCGCATCGGCGCCTACGCGTTCCTGAATCCCGGGCCGGGCTTTGCCGGTGGCACGCTGGGGCGCGATGTGCAAACGCTGCGCAGCCTCGCGGCGCGCGGGGGGCGCGCGACGCGGCTGCTCGACGCCACGCTGGAAGTGAACAGCGCGCGGCTTCCGCGACTGGTGGAAAAACTTCGCGCGGCGTGCGGTCCCGAAGCCTCGGCTCTCCGCGGCAAGTGCGTGGCCCTGCTGGGACTCACGTACAAGCCGGGCACCAGCACGCTGCGGCGCTCGCACGCCGTGGAGTTTGCGCAGCTGCTGGTCAAAGAAGGCGCAACGGTGCAGGCCTTCGACCCGAAAGTGAGCGAGCCCACTTCTGACACGCGGGACATTCGACTCTGCTCGGACGTTGCGCAGGCGGTGACTGGCGCGGACGCGGTGGCGCTGCTCACGCCGTGGCCGGAATTCCGGCGGCTGGACCTGCGTCACTTGAAGCAACTGATGCTCGATCCGGTGCTGCTGGACGCGCACAATTTTCTCGACGACCGCGCGGCGCGCGATGCCGGCTTCCTCTACGTGGGCATCGGCTTGCCGGAGTTTCCGAGCCTCGGGACGGCGACGGAGAGCGCGCGGACCGGAGCGAGGTGAACCATGCGGCTCGAAGGAAAAACCGTGTTCATCACCGGCGGCAGCAGGGGAATCGGCGCAGCAGTGGCACTGGCGTTCGCACGCGCGGGGGCGCATCTGGCGCTGGTGGCGCGAAGCACGGCAGGCATGGAACGCGTCGCGGAGGCATTACGCAAGCTGGGCGTGCAGGTGATGTCTGTGTCGGCAAACGTGGCGCGGCAGAAAAACGTGGAACGCGCCACGGCGCAGGCACTCGAAGCGTACGGCCGAATTGACGTGCTGGTGAATGCAGCGGGGATCTATGGGCCCATCGGGCCGCTGGCGGAATGCGACATGGAGCGCTGGGCGGCGGCGATCGAAACGAACCTGCTGGGCACGGCCTTCGCCATGCGCGCGGTGTTGCCGGGGATGATCGCGCGGCGCGAGGGGTGCATCATTAATTTCTCCGGCGGCGGCGCGGTGAGTCCGTTTCCGCGGTTTTCGGCGTACAGCGCGTCGAAGGCGGCGGTGGTGCGGCTCACGGAAACGGTCGGCGAAGAGGTCAAGGAGTACGGTGTGCGTGTCAACGTTATTGCGCCGGGCGCGGTCAACACGCGGTTGCTGGACGAAGCGTTGGAGGCCGGCGAGGAGCGCGTGGGAAAAGAGTTTTACGCCAAGGCGCTGAAACAGAAGTCTAACGGCGGCACGCCGCCGGAGCGCGCTGCCGAGCTGGCGGTGTTTCTGGCCTCGCCGGAGGCCGCGGGCATTACCGGGCGGCTGCTCAGCGCCGTGTGGGACGACTGGAAATCCCTGGCGGGACGCGGAGCGGAACTTGCGGGCTCGGCGCTGTTCACGCTGCGGCGGATTGACGGGCGGAATTTTGACGAAGTGCGCGCGGAGGTAACACGGTGAGCGTGCTGCGCGTGGGCATTGTCGGCGCAGGAAAAATCGGCGCGAAACGGGCGCGAGAGGTGGCCCGCGCGCACGATTCGCGCCTGGTAGCGGTGGTGGATTCCGACGCCGCGCGGGCGCGCGCGCTGGCCGGGGAATACGCCTGCCGCAGCGGGACGGATTGGGAAGCGCTGGTGAGTAGCCGCGATGTGGACGCGGTAATCGTGGCCACCACGCACCGCTGGCTCGCCCGGGTGTCGCTGGGCGCGCTGGATTCGCACAAGCACGTGCTGTGCGAAAAGCCGCTGGCACGCAACGCCGCCGAGGCGCGGCCGGTGGTGGCGGCCTCCACGCGCAACGGCGCGCGGCTGATGACCGGCTTCAACCATCGCTTCCACGCGTCGCTGGAAATGGCGCACCAGATGTTTGAGCGCAACGAAATTGGGCGGCCGCTGTGGATCCGCTGCCGCTACGGGCACGGCGGGCGTCCTGGCTACGAGCACGAATGGCGCGCCAGCCCGGAGGAAAGCGGCGGCGGCGAGTTGCTCGACCAGGGCGTGCACGCGCTGGATTTGTTTCGCTGGTTTCTGGGCGACTTCGATGAAATCTCCGCGACGCTTTCCAGCTCGTTCTGGCCGATGCCGGTGGAGGACAACGCATTCTGCACGCTGCGCACGGCGGGCGGCGAAGTAGCCCATCTCCATGCCAGCTGGACGCAGTGGAAGAATTTGTTCAGCTTCGAATTGTGCGGTGCGCGTGGCTACCTGTTGGCTGAGGGTCTCGGCGGGAGCTACGGCGCGGAGCGGCTGGTGATTGGACTGCGCGCAGCGAATGGCGGCGCGCCGCAAGAAGGCGTGATGGATTTTGACGGCGAAGATTCCTCCTGGGAGCGCGAGTGGCGGGAGTTTCTCTCCGCCATCCGCGAGGAGCGTCCGCCGGTGGGCGACGGGCAGGACGGACTGGCGGCGCTGTATCTGGTGGAAGCCGCGTACGCTTCGGCGCGCGAGCGGCGCGCCGTGACCCTTTCCGCAAAGGAGGAGTATGCAGAATCACGAGTACATCGAGCGGTTTCTTGAGGGCGTGCGCGAAGTGACGGAGAAGATCGACCGCGCGGCCATCGATCGCGCCATCGAAACGATTTTCGCCGCGTGGCAGCGCGGCAACACCATCTACACCGTCGGCAACGGCGGCTCCGCAGGCACCGCCACGCATCTGGCGTGCGACCTGTTCAAGTGCACCATCGCCGACGGCCGGCCGCGCCTGCGTGCGATGAGCCTGGTGGACAACATTCCGCTGATGAGCGCGCTCACCAACGACGACGGCTGGGACAAAGTGTACGAGGAACAGTTGAAGACGCTGTTCCGCGCGGGCGACGTGGTGCTGGCCATCAGTGTTCACGGCGGTAACGGGCGCGACAAAGCTGGGCTGTGGTCGCAAAACTTGCTGCGCGCGCTGCAGTACGCCAAAGACCATGGCGGGCACGCCATCGGTTTTTCCGGGTTCGACGGCGGCGCCATGAAGGAATTGTGCGACGTCTGCGTGGTGGTGCCTTACAACACCACACCGCACGTGGAGGCGTTCCACGTGGTGCTTCATCACTTGATCACCTTTTGCGTGGCGGAGAAGATCCGCAATTCCCATGCGGCCCGGTGTGCTGCTTGACCGCGACGGAGTGCTGAACTCCGTTGTGGTGCGTTTCGGCCGCGGCTTTTCCCCACGAAGATTCGCGGAGTTCAAGCTGCTGCCCGGTGTGGCCGCGGCGGTGGTACGGTTGCGCGAAGCCGGCCAGCCCGTCGTCGTCGTCACCAACCAGCCGGATATTTCCCGCGGCCTGCTTGCGCCGGACGAACTCGAGCGCATGCACGAGCACCTGCGCGGGCACGTGCCGGTGGATCGGATCTACACTTGCACCCACGATGACTCCGACCACTGCACTTGCCGCAAGCCGCGCCCCGGGCTGCTTTTGCGCGCCGCGGCGGATTTTCATCTGGACCTTGAACACACCTGGATGGTAGGAGATAGTTGGAAAGACGTGGAAGCGGCGCGGGCGGCGGGCTGCCGCATGATTTTGATCGCCGGGCCGCACGCCGACGCGGGCTCGAGTAAACCGGAGCACGTGGCCGCGTCGCTGCCGGAAGCGGCAAAGATGATCTTATGGGAGTTGCAGAAATTGAAAGTCGCAGGCGGCTTGTGACCCTCAGTTTGTAACAAAAGAGAAAGAGAAGGTGATGAGCAAAAGCGCGTTGATCACTGGAGTGACCGGGCAGGACGGCAGCTATCTGGCGGAATGGCTGCTCGAGAAGGGCTACCGCGTGCACGGACTGGTGCGGCGGTCGTCGAGCCCCAACGTGGACCGCATCCGGCACCTCGTGGACAAGATCACGCTGATTCCCGGCGACTTGCTGGATGACAACTCGCTTACGAAAGCGCTCGAACAATCCCAAGCCGATGAAGTGTACAACCTGGCGGCGCAGTCCTTCGTGGCCACCAGCTGGAACCAGCCCATCTTCACCGCGGAGGTGACCGGCGTGGGCGTGGCGCGGCTGCTGGAAGCCATCCGCAAAGTGAACCCGAAAATCCGCATGTTCCAGGCGTCCAGCAGCGAGCAGTACGGCGCAGCGCGGGAAACGCCGCAGAATGAGAACACGCCGTTCCACCCGCGCAGCCCTTACGCGGTAGCCAAAGCGTACGCGCACTACATCACCATCAACTACCGCGAAAGCTACGGGCTCTTCGCCTGCTGCGGGATTTCGTTCAACCACGAGTCACCGCGGCGCGGGCTGGAGTTTGTCACGCGAAAAATCACGCACGCGGCGGCGCGCATCAAACTCGGATTGCAAAAAGATTTGAAGTTGGGCAACCTGCGCGCGGTGCGCGATTGGGGATTTGCGGGCGATTACGTCCGCGGGATGTGGAGCATGCTGCAGCAGCCGCAGGCGGAGGAGTTTGTGTTCGCCACTGGCGAATGCCATTCGGTGGAGGAACTGGTGACAGCGGCGTTCGCGCATGCCGGGCTGGACTGGAAAGCGCACGTGAGCACGGAAGCGTCGCTCCTGCGCCCGGCGGACGTGGAACACCTGCGCGGTGACGCAACGAAGGCGCGCGAGAAGCTGGGCTGGCAGCCGGCCACCAGTTTTGCGCGGCTCGTGCACATGATGGTGGAAGCGGACCTGCAACAGGTGCGCGCGGAAACGCTGGCGGGAGCGGCGCGCGGATGAAGGCGCTGGTCACCGGCATTGCCGGATTCGCCGGCGTGCATCTGGTGCGCCTGCTGCGCTCGCGTGGCTACCGCATCAGCGGAATTGTGCAGGACTTCGCGCTGCCCGCGGCCACCGCGAAGGCGCTCGAAGGCGTGCCGCTTTACCGCTGTGAAATCACCGAAGCAAAACCACTCGCGGCCATCGTCGAAAAAACGCGTCCCGACGAAATCTACCACCTCGCGGCGATTTCCTCGGTGCCGTTCGCGCGCGAACATCCCGGAATCACCTTCGACGTGAACATTGAAGGCACGCGCAACCTGCTGCGCGCCGCCGCCGCGCTGGGCCGGCCGCGATTTCTTTTTGTCAGCACCGTGCAGGTTTACTCCGCGCCGCCGGGCGGAAAGCTGCTCACGGAAAAAACGCCGCTCGCACCGGCCAGCGCCTACGCGGCCAGCAAAGCCGTAGGAGAAATGCTGGTGCGTCGCGCCGTGGAGGAGTCCGGGCTGCGCGCGGTAATTGTCCGCCCGGCGAACATGATTGGTCCGGGACAGTCGGACTCCTTCTCCATCGGGAGCTTCACCCGGCAGGTGGCGGAAATCATGCTGCACAGCCGCGATGCGGTGCTGCGCACCGGCGACCTCTCGCGGCAGCGCGACTTTCTGGACGTGCGCGACGGCGTGCGCGCCATGCACCTGGCGCTGCGCAAGGGTTTTCCGGGCGAGACGTTCAATATCTGCTCCGGGCGCGCTCGCTCGTTGCGCGAGGCGGTGCGCCTGCTGCGGCGCCTTTCTCGAATGAAGATCACCGTGCGCACCGACCGCACGAAAATCCGCGCCATCGATCCCGCGCGTATCGCTGGGAGTGCCGCGAAACTTCGCCGGCGCACCGGCTGGCAGCCGCAGATTTCCTTCGCACAGTCCCTGGCCGACGCGCTGGGCGATACCTTGCAGGAATTGGCCGGCACAAGTCGAAAATAGAAAAGAAAAATAGAATGCAGGAAATTGGGGTGGAATTCAGTCCACCACGGCGGAGGCGTGCGCGGGCGGCGGCGCGTAGCGTGCAACCAGGTCGAGATGCGTAAGCAATTCGCGGCGGAAGCGGCTCATGTCGAAGCGCATGGCCTGGGCCCGCGCAGCTTCGGGAGAAAAATTCATTCGTTCGAACTGAAGCACGGCGGCCACCACAGCCGCGGAAGTTTGCTCGTAGAAAAAGACAGCGGTCGGCGCAACGACTTGGGCTGGGTTGCAGCTAGCCCCTACAGACCCCGGCGCGGGATTGGCGGGGATGAGGGTTTCCAGCGCACCGCCGCGGCCGAAGGCGATCACCGGCTTGCCGCAGGCGTGGGCTTCGAGCGGCGCCAAGCCGAAATCCTCCTCGCCGGGAAACAGCAGACAGCGGCAACGGGAATAGAGATCGATCAGGCGGTCTTCGGGGACCGCGCCGATGAACTCTGTCTCCGGGCCGGCGAGCGCGCGCAGCCGGGCGAGGTCGGGTCCTGTGCCGACCACTTTGAGCGGGTAGCGCAATTCGCGGAAGGCTTCGACCACGATGTCCATGCGCTTGTAGGGCATCAGGCGCGAGACGGCCAGAAAAAAATCCTCGGAGCGACGCGAGAGCGGGTAGCGCGCCACGTGCACCGGCGGATAAATAATGGAAGGCGTGCGGCGGTAGGCACGCTCGATCTTGCGCGCGGATTCCAGCGAGATGGCGATCAGGCGCCCGGGCTTCTGCCCGGCGCGAAAGTCCCAGCCGCGAAACGCGGAGAAGAATTGACGCGCGGCGGCTTTTTTCCAGCCGTTCCAGGCGAAGCGTGCGATGTAACTGTCAAACTCCCACACTGGGCGGAAATAGGCGTAGCAGTAGCAGACGTGGCGCGCGGGGTCGGGGACGCTGACGTCTTTGGCGCAAAACGTGGAGGAGCTGAGCACGAGGTCGTAGGCGGAAAGGTCGAAGCGGCGCACGGCGGCGATGGTCAGCGGAAACAACAACTTCAACTGCGCTTCGCTGCGCACCAGCGGCTGGAGGAACGATGTGCGGATGTCCGCGCCGCGCAGCGCGGCATGCGTGCGCGCGGGAAGGTAGGCGGTGGTGTAGATGGGCGCGTCGGGAAAGATTTCATGCAGGGTGGCGACAACGCGCTCGGCGCCACCGAGGTTGACCAGTGCGTCGTGAACAATGGCGAGTTTCATCCCGAGAGCGCCTGTTCGTACAGGGCAATGACTTCGCGGGCGGCGCGGTCCCAGGAAAAGCGGCGGGCGCGAGCGAGTCCTTGTTCGCGCAACTCATCGCGCAGCCCAGGACTGGAGAGCACGCGCTCGAGCGCCACATAAAGCGCGTTCGAATCGCCGGGGGGAACAAGCAGCGCAGCCTCGCCGACCACTTCCGGGAGCGAGGTGGAATCCGCGCAGATCACCGGCGTGCCGCAAGCCATGGCCTCGAGCGGCGGCAGGCCGAAGCCTTCGCAGGACGAGGGGAAAACAAACACGGAAGCGCCGGCGTAGAGCAGCGGCAAGTCGGACTCGGGAATTTCGCCGCACAGGCGGAGGTCGCCGCCGGCGACGAGGTCGGCGGCTTCGTCGTAGAGCGACTGGCGGCGCGGGTCGAGCCGGCCGCCGAGCACGAGTTGCCAGCGCCGGCGCGTGGCAAAGCTGCGGAATGCGCGGAGCAACGCGGGTAGATTTTTGCGCGGCTCATGATTGCCCGTATAGAAAATGTAGGGCCGGTGGATGCCGAATTTTTGTTTGGCAGCTTCGATCTCCGCGGCGGGCAGGCCGGTGCGGAAACGATCGGCGCACACCGCGGGATAGACCACGGCGATTTTCTCCGCAGGCAGGCCGAGGTGGCGGACGATTTCGCGCTTGGAATATTCCGAGATGGTGAGGATTTTGCGCGCGCGGCGCGCGGCGAGAGCGATCATGGCGCGGGCGTAGCGGTGGGCCAGACGCGAAGGGCAGGCCGCCGGGTCGCAGTAATAGATGATGTCGCAGAGGGTGAGCACGTAGGGGGCGCGGGCAGCGAGCGGCACGTTGAAGTTGGGAAAGTGCGCCAGGTCGGGGCGGCAGCGGCGCAGCTCGAGCGGGAGCACCCACTGCTCGCGGAGGGAATAAATGGGAGCACGGCGCGGGAGGCGGCGGGCGGCGCCGTCAAAGCCGCGCAGGCGCTCGCTCTCGGGGTCCACCAGCACGGTGATGCGGTGGCCGGAGTTGGCGCGCAGCAGATGGGCGACGATATTTTCCAGCCAGCGGCCGATGCCGGTGTTGGAAACCATGCGGCCGTCAATCACGACGTGCATGCGGTGCATTACCTCCCACGGTCAAGAGCTATGAAATCGAGCGGTAGAGGCGCGCGGGGTCTTCCAACGTCTCTTCCTGCCGCGTAGCTTTGCCGCGTTTAAAAATAAAATGCTCCCAGATGCGCAGCATCTTCATCGCCTCCACGACAGCGGAGACGTAGGCCAGCCAGAAACCCGCGGCGCCGTCGCGGAAGCCTGCGCGCGCGACGTACATGTAGAAAAAGCGCAGGAAGGGGTGGAACGGAAGTAGCCAGACGAGGTCCACTTTGTTCTTGAGCCGCTCTTTGTAGAGCATCCGCGCGCGCAGCATGGTCCGCGGCCCGGAAAGAAATTCGCGCAGCCAGGAGAAGTAGAGGCCGAGCGGCGGGAACCAGTAGAGACGCAGGTCGCGGCGCTTGGCTTCCTTCAATTCGAGCACGGAGGCGCAGAGACCTTTGCGCAAGTGGTCATGCAAGTCGTCAAGCGACTTGTGCACGATGGGGTGTCGGAGCACGCCTGTTGGCCCTTCGACGACAACGGCTTCATGGGCGTGGCCCACCCAGCAGGCGTCGTCGCGGCGATAGAGTCGGAGCGTGTGGTCGGGCCACCAGCCACCGTGGCGGATGGGTTTCCCCAGCCAGAGGTTGAGGCGCGGGATGTAGAAACCGGCAACGGCGGATTCACCCGACAGCGCATGAAGGATTTCCTCGCGCAGTTCGTCGCTGACGCGCTCATCGGCGTCCACGCTGAGGACCCAGTCGTAACGCGCCTGGGAGGCGGCGAAATTCTTCTGGTCGGAGAAGCCGGCAAAGGGGCGCACGAAAATGCGTGCACCGTGGCGCTCAGCGATCTCGCGGGTGCGGTCCGTCGAGCCGGAGTCCACGAAAACGATTTCGTCGCACCAGGCGAGGCTTGCGAGGCATTCGCCGAGGTCGTGCTCCTCGTTGAAAGCAATCACCATGGCGGTGACGCGCCGGCGTGCTTCGGCGGTCATGACGAATGCTCCTGGTTGCGTGCCGCGCCTGGGGGCATCGGCCCCTTCCGGAAGCAGCCGATAACGTTCAGGCAGCTCCATGCGCGAAGGCGGCTGCCGAGCAGGTGATCGGCGCCGTCGGCCAGACGAATGAGCATCACCTGTACGGAATGGGGCAACACGGCGCGCAATCCTCGTGACGCGACCATGCGCAGGAACGAGCCGTGGCCGTCGAGCGCAACAGCGTCGAAGCCCAGCGAGGTAACCACGCGAGCCAGCGCGCGCGGCGAGTATTCGGTTTCCCAGCCCGGAGGCCAGGAACCGCGGCGCATCAGCCAGTGTTTGTAGAACGTGTAGGGATTCAGCGTCTGCGGGACGTTGAGGACCAGCCAGCCGCCGGGTTTCACCAGCCGGGCGTGCGCTTCGACGATGGGACGCGGGTCGGGAAAGTGCTCGACGAGGCCCTGGCTGAAGACGAGGTCGAACGGCTCGCCGGCGAAGGGCGCGCGGAAGACGTCGGCAGCAACAAGCGTGAGCCTCCCGTTCAGTTCCCGCGGGAGCAGGCGGCGGGCTACCCGCATTGCCTGCGGGAGAAGGTCCAAGGCCACAACATTGCCGGCAATACGCTGCGCCAGCAGGCGGGAGGCGGCTGCGGAACCGGCACCGACTTCCAGCACTCGCGGCGCGGCGGGCGATTCCGCGAGCACTTTTTCCAGCAGCGCGACGAAAGGGCGCTGCTCGAGTTCGGCGAGGCGCATCTTTTCGGAGAAGCGCGCGTCGGCATCGAGGCGTTCCCAGTGCGCGCGGAAGTCGCCGCGGCCATGCGGTGCATCGGCGGCGGGCCGCGGCGGAGGGGTTGTGGGATGCCGCGCGTCGTTGGGCCGGAGCAGCTCGAGATAGAGCCGCTCGTACTCGCGCACTTCGCGCTCGATCGTGAAGTGTTCCTGATAGCGGGCAGCGCCGGCGGCGCCCATGCGCCCGCGGCGCGCGGGATCGCGGAGTAGCGCTACGATTTTTTCGCCAAGCTCGCGAGCATTGCCCGGCTCGATGAGTTCTCCGGTAACGCCCTCTTCCACAATCTCCGCCGGGCCGCCGATGCCGGAGGAAATGACCGGCAGGCGGTAGCCCATGGCTTCGGCGACGGAATGACCGAACGCTTCGGTGACGCGGTGGCGACCTTCGGCGACCGGGACGTGAACGAAGAGGTCGAAGAGCGGGAAATAGCGATAACCATCCGCGCGGAAACCGAGCCGGCGGATTCGAGTGCCGAGGTTGAGTTCGGCAATCTGCAAATCGATCTGCAGGGCGTATTCCTCGTAACCCGGCGCCGGACCGCCGAGGTGAACCAAGAGAATATCGGGCATGGCGCGCGAGGCACGCGCGAAGCCGTCGAGCAGGACGTGAATGCCCTTCCAATATTGGAGGTTGGCCACGCTACCGACGACGAGCGTTTCTTCGGGGATGTCCAATTCTGCGCGGAGCGCACGGCGGCGCGCGGCACACTGCGCTTCGGTGAGGCCCTCGGTCCACGGGCCATTGTGAATTACGCGCATGTTCGCGCGCGCACCGTATTCGCGGTACACGGCGCGGGAAACACAGGCGGCGCTGTCGGGAAATCGTGCGAGGTAGCGCGACCACCACGGCTGGCCGAGCATGGCAATCTGCCAGACAAACTTCACGCCGGTCCGCGCGCGCAGCAGCGGACCAAGCACGGCGGCGCGCGGCGAAGTGCTGTGAAAGATGCGTATGCGGTGCGCGCGGCAGACCCGGGCAAGCTCGCCGACGGTGCGGACCACGTCCACGAAAGCCGCAGGCGACCTGCGGGCGAGCCGCGGGCTGCGGATGGGCGCGAGAGCGATGTCCTCATCACGGAAGAACTCGGCCACTTCGCGGGCTTCCTCGGGCAGCGCCAGCACGGGGCGGAAGCGCGTGCGGTCGAGGCGGCGCACGATGCTGCGGAGTCCGTACACGGCGCCGCCGAGGAACGGGGCGCTGGTGAGGTAGAGCACACCGATGCGGCGACCGTCCGCAACAACGTTTGAGCTTCCTGATTCCTTCGTTAGCATCTTCGTTTACCGGGCAGCCGCCGTTGCAGGTGCCGCTGGGCGGACCGCCGCCACTTCCTTGGGCGAGCAGCGTGGCACGCTCACCGCCAGCAATCCCAGCAGCATCCCCCAATCGGAAACGTCGCCGATGTCGAGCGTGGAACCCCAGGTCAGCGCATTTCCAGCCAGAGCTGCCAGGCAGGCAAAGAATCCCAGCCGCAGCGCGGATGCCAGAGGAGCCTCGGAATTCGTTGCCAAGGTGCGCAGCGTCCGCGCGCTGGCAATACCCACGAGCAAAAGCAGCGCCAGCAACGTGGGAACTCCGGCCGAAACGGCCACCCACAGCCATCCGCTGTGGAAGATCTGCGCGCGAACATAGGTAAGCGAGTCGCCCAGCCCGGTGCCGAAGATCGGATTGTTCCGGATGTCACGCCAGCCGGCGCGCAAGCCCTCCAGGCGATCCTGAATGGGAGCATCGGTATCCGCTTGATTCAAAAACAGGGCGCGCCGCAGCAGATTCTCCTGCACGTGCTCTGCATCTTCCGGCACAGTCCGCAGCGCGAGTTGGAACGCGGCACCCGTGACCACCACCAGGAACGCGACGACTGCGAGCCAACGGAAGAGCACCGCCAGGAACCGCCGCGACCGGTGGAACTCGACAAACAGCGCTCCCAGCCCAACGGCGAGCAGGCCGGAGGTCAGACCTACGTACTGCGAGCGCTTATAGGTGAATGCCAGAACGATGAACTCAAGAGCGACCAAACTCCACAAGCCTGCGGTGAGCAGCACCGGCTGTTTGCGCCCCACGGCCAGAATAGCCAGCGCGAGCAGGGCAGGATAAAAAGTTTTCAGAGGTAGAAAATGCGCGCTCGTCCAGTAAATATCTGGCGCCAGCAGCAGCGTCCCGGAGTCGTCCGGACTGTAGGCGATAGTGTTGGTGCCAACGAGAAAAAGTTGCAGAGGCACCAGGACCATCCACGCGGTCACTACAATTTTATGCTGTGCGGGTCGCGGCAATAGGGCAGCAAAGTGAAACGTGATCAACACATGAAAGTAAAAGCGGAAGCTGCGCAACGCCGTGCGGGTTCCAAAGCCCTCCAGTTGGCCGTGCGCGAGGGCCACAACACCCGCGGCGAAGACGAATACCACCAAAACTCGTAGCAGGGATTCAGTGGAAAGTGCCGCTCGCACTTCTGGCCACCTGGCGAGCACCACCACGAACATCAGAAGCACCGCCAGATCCAGAAAGTTGATTCCAATCTGCGGGAGTCCCCAGGCAATCATGTAGGAGTGCGGCATCAAGCCGATCGCGAACGCGCCCGCCGCCAGCGCCACCGGAAAGCGCAGCGACAACAGCAGAACGGCCAGCGCCGCGGCCAGGAATAGAGGAATCAGCGGCGACACCAGTAAGGCCCGTAGAACACACAGGGCAAGAAGTGTCAGGCCAATGGCGTGCCATGCTTTCAAGACGTTTTCTCCTGCCGGGGGGAGTCGTGGATTGCCAATAGACCGTAGTCGCGCGGCAGGCCCCAGCAGCGGAGGCTCCACAGCGGGGGCAGCAAAATGCTAAAGGCTCCCAGAGCGGCCACACACTTTCCACGCAGCACCTCGAGCGGCCGCGGCAGGCGCGGCCGGCCGATCCATTCAAGAATTTGATACAAAGTGTCGGCGCGGTCTTCAGCGAGCACGCGGAATCCAAAGGCCGCCAGCTTTGTCCGCATGGATTCTTCCGTGTAGCGGCGCAGATGCAGCGAATTGGCATTGGCGTCGGTCTCGTTGATGGGAATCATCAGCAGCAGGTGGCCGCCGGGTTTCAAGACCCGGCGAATTTCCGCGAGCAGGTGGCCGTCGTCGGCCACGTGTTCGATCACGTGCGAGCAGATGAGCACGTCAACAGATGCGGCGTCCCACGGAAGGGGCTCGCGGTCGAGGTTGAGACATTCGAAGCGGGAGCGGAGATAGCCGCGGCGTGCGGCGGCGCGGGCAATGCGTTCAACCGCAGTGGGCGTGAGGTCCACGCCGCCGAGTTCACAATGCGGAGGAAACCAGAAGAGCATGAAGCCGTGGCCAAAGCCGAGGTCGAGCACGCGGGCGCCGGGCGGGAGCGTCGGAATCCGGCGCGCGAGGCGGCGGAACATGGCGAGTTTCGTCTGCAGCTCGAAGTTGAGCCGCAGGGGCATGCGCAGGCGCCGTCGATATTGCTGCTCAAACGATACAAGATTCGGGTTCTGCTCGGCGCCACAGACGGGAGCCGCAGGATTCACAATTCACCTCCCGGATGAGTTGACAGAGGAAGATCGGCGGAGCGTGCCATCAGGGAAACGAGGTCGCGGATTTCCTGCAACCGGAAGAGCCAGGCGAGCAGGACAAAGACCGCCGACGCGGCGGCTCCGGCAAGAAGTTCCATCATGCTACGCGGAAAGGTCTCGGCCTCGATCCACAGCCGGAGGAGTTGCTGCCCTGCGAACCAGGCGGCCGCGGCCGCTGTGGCGGCGCGCAAAGCAAATCCAAGCAGCGGCCGCCACCAGTCGCGGCCGAGCGAGCGCGTAACGTACGCGCCGAGCAGCAGAGCTAGGGCGGTGTAGTTGACTGCGTGGGTGGCGGCAATGCCCGTTGCACCCCAGGCACGCACCGCCGGCCAGCCGAAGCTGAGCGCGAAAAATAGTCCAGCCACGCCAGCGGCCACGCGCCCCGCAGGCTGACGCAGCGCGTAGAGCGCGTAAAAAAGGATCAGCGTAGCGGCCGCGCCGGGCAGGCCGAAAAGGTAGACGCGCAAGATAGCTGCGGTCCCCGCCGTGTGGACAGTGGTGAAGCTGCCGCGCTCATAGAGAGACGCGATGACAGCGGGGGCCGCGATGCCGAGAAAAATCATCGCTGGAAGCAGCGCGAGCAACGCGCCCTTCAGTGCGAGTTGGAGCGCGCCGAGAAATTTTTGCGTGTCGCCGGCTGCGCCCGCGTCGGCCAGCCGCGGAAAGGCCAAGGTAGTGATGGGAACGACGAGCACGAGGTACGCCAGCCAGTCCACTTTGAACGCGTAGTTAAGCAGCGCGATTCCGCCGGTGGGAAGAAACGAAGAAAGAAATCGTTCGACAAGCGGGATGAGGTTGAAGAGCGCGATGCCGGCGGCGAGCGGTCCGGCCAGCCGCCAGAACTCGGAACGAGTGGCCACAGCGGAAGCGACGGGCGGCTCGCGGCGTCCCGCAGCGGGGAGATAGAACCATTGTAGCGCGAGCAGCAGCGCGCCGGCGGTGACGCCCGCAGCCGCGCTGTAGATGCCGATGCGTCCGGCGAAAAGGAAAATGCACGCCAGCGCCAGTGCGTTGCCCGCCAGCGCAAATAGGGCGGCGCACACAAATCGGCGGTGATAGTTGAGCAGCGCGGCGAAAATGCTGCCAGCGACTCCGAAGGCAATGCCCGGCAAAAGTATGAGAAGGGCGCGCGCGGCGATGGAGGATTCGCCGAGGCCGAGTCCCGGTGCCAGCGCGCGCACCAGCGGCGCGGCCAGCGGCAGCGAAATCAGAACCAGCAGCGCGCTGGTCCACAGCAGAAAGCGCAGCAGGCTTTTCAGCCGCGCCCACGCCGCCGCTTCACCGGCGGCCACCACCCACCCGGCAAACAGCGGCAGCAGGCTGGCGCCGAGCAATTCGTCGAAGACGCGCTGCACGGCGGAGGGCAGGGTCTGCGCCACGAGGTAGGCGTCCATGGGACCGCTGGCGCCAAACTGCGCGGCCAGCACCATCTCGCGCACCAGGCCCACGCCCTTGGCGAGCACGCCGAGCATCACCAGCAGGAGAAAACTGGCGGTCGCCTGCGCGCTGACTCGGGCCACGTGCGGGGGAGTCTGCGGCAAGACGGCGGTCGTGGTTTGCGAAACGCAATTCATCGGATTCGCCGGCAGAGCCAACACCGGTGCAGGATTCCTTGCAATTTCAATGGCAGTAGTGATGCAGGGTGAAAGATTGAGCGAGGGCCGCCGAAGCGCGGCGAAAAATGACTCTAACTCTCACTGAATCATGCGCATGAAGATTGTGAATAGGATTGCGACAGCGGTGGGTGTTAGGCACGCACCCTTGGGCAATTTCCCAAAACGGAACGCGGCGGACGCTTTTGAGTTTTCCGCGCCGCTGGCTCCCCATGGCCACACCGCCGGGGTGCGGATTTATTTCGTCGGGCTGATCGCCGCCATTGCGGTAGCCGTAGTCTTTTTCGGCGGCACGGAAACGTATTCCTGGGCCGCCGTGCAGATTCTCTTGCTGGGGATGGGCGTTGCGCTGGTGATGGAACAGCTTCGCCGTCCCGCGCTGCTGTCGCGTGCGTGGATCATTCCCGCGACGCTGCTGGCGTGGATCGCGACGCAGTGGCTTGCGCCGTTCGAAGCGGTGGCGAGTTTCGACCGCTGGGCAACCGGCGAGTTGTTGGTGCGCCTGCTTGTTTATGGGAGCGCGTTTGCGGCGGCGCGCCGGGTGGCGCGCGATGAGCGCTCGGCGCAGCGGCTCATCCTCGCGCTGCTGGTGCTCGGCGCGTTCGAAGCAGCCTACGGCCTGGTGCAGTACCTCACCGGCTGGCAAGAGATTTTGTGGTACGAGCGGGTTTACTACCGCGAGAGCGCCACGGGCACCTACGTCAACCACAACCACTATGCCGGATTTCTGGAAATGGTGATTCCGTTCGCGGTGGCGCGAGCGCTGGTGGCGCTGCCGCGCGTGGAGAATCACCGGGCGCACGGCGCGGCGGGGAAAGCCGCGATGTTTCTTTTTCTGGCGGCGGTGCTGGTGCTGGCGGTGGTCTTTTCTGAATCGCGCATGGGCCTGATCGCGTGTGTGGGATCGCTGGTGGCGATGGCGGCGGTGTTGAGGCTGCGCGGGCGGAATTCCGCGGCGCCGCGCGGGGTTCTGGGCGCGGGACTCATCCTTCTACTGCTCGCTGGGTCCGCTGCGCTGATGTTCTGGATGGGGCCGGAGCCCGTATTCATGCGTTTTGCCGAACTTCCGGAACGGCAAGGGCCCGGAGCCGCAGGCGGCCGGCTGGCGGTGTGGGCGGACACGCTGCGGTTGATCGGCGAGCGGCCGCTGGCGGGAATCGGGCTGGGCGCGTTTGAGTCGGCGTACACAAAAGTGCAGACGGTGGACGTGAACGCCCGGGTGGACCACGCACACAATGATTACTTGCAAGTGGCCGCTGAGATCGGCGTGCCCGCCGCGCTACTCTTCTGGGCGTTGATCTTCGCGCTGGCCACGCGCACGGCGCGCGCGTGCTGGATACCCGCAAGCCGCGCGCGACAGGCCATTGCGCTGGGCGCTACCGGCGCGCTGGCCGCGCTGCTGCTGCACAGCCTGACGGATTTCAATTTGTATATTCCGGCGAATGGCTTGGTGTTTGCCGTCGTGTTGGGGCTGGGGAGCAGCCAAAGTACGGCCGATGAACATTCATGAGCGTCAACGAAACAAAAAGTAGAGAGGCCAACGAGCCTACGGAATAGAGACGAGGGAGAGGTGGTCGAGCCACACAGTGCCGCGAAACTGCTTCAGGAACTTTTCGCTGGGCAGCCGAACCACCCGCACCGTGAGCAGCGTTGTCTGCGGTCCAGTGACAAATTCCGCTGTGGCGGCGGTCCAGCTCGTCTTGCCCATCACCTGCGGAAGCGTCACGGGAGGGGACGTCGGGTTGTGCGGCTCATGGATTTGCAGGCGCGGGCCGCTGTCGGTGGTGATGCCCTCGGCGCGCAGATACGCGCTGAAGCGATAGCGCGTACGCGGGCGCACCGGCACAAACTGCACCACCTGGCCGTAGGAAATGTTTTCCGTATCGGCAAATTCAATTTCCAGCGAGCGGCCGCCGCTGTAGAACACGCTGCTGACCGTCCGCACGACCACACCCGGCGCCTTCATGACGCGCCAGTCGAGGCCACCGTTCACCGGCGCGGTCTCGAAATCCCCATTCACCATGAGGTTTTCTCCCGGGCCGCGTTGCGGAAGTTTGTCCGGGTATCGCGCGGCCAGCGCGGTCCACGCAGCATCGAGCTCGGCGATGCGGCGGTGCTCGATCAGGGCGTCCAGGTAGCGAAACGCGACATTGGGCTCGAAGGCGAGGCCGGCGTCGCGCAGACGCGCCCAGACATCCGCGGCTGCATCAAGGCGCGCCGTTTCGGAGAGATAGTCGAGATAGGCGAGGAGCGCGTGCGTTTCCGGCGGGACAACTTCGTTGAGGACGAACGCAGCGTCGCTGGTGGCGCGCCAGGCGAGGTCGAACGCCGGGCGGCGCAGCGCCGCGTCGCGCAACACGCAGGTGCGGAGATATGCGGCGGCCTCATGAATGCGGTCCGAGCGCAACGCATAGTTGCCCAGTTGCCAGTTGATCTCCGGCGAGTTGGGGAAAAGGGCGAGAGCGCGTGCGTAGGCGCGCTGCGCGGCGGCGGCGTGGCTGGCCCACTCGTAGGCGGCGCCAAGATTCACCCACACGCCGGCACGGTGCAGACCGAGTGTGGCGGCGCGTTCGGAAAGGCGGAGCACGTCGGCGATGTCGCCGCCCTCGAGTGAGAATTGCATGGCGCGCGCCAACAGCGCAGGATGCCGCGGATCGTCCGGATCCCATTGCATGGCGCGGCGCAGATTGTCTGCGATCTCGGGCGAGGCGTTACCGGGCTGGCTGGCAGCGCGGATGGCGCGGCTGACAAACCACGAGGCCGCTGCGCGGCGCACCACCTGGTAGATGCCGTAGATCAAAGCGAGCAGCAGAAGCAAGCGCAGTACGAGTTGCAGCGCGCGCGCGGCGCGGGGTGGCGCGGCGGTGCAGCGTCCGTCGATGTCGGATCGGTTGATTTCTTCGCGAGGAATGGAGCACCTCACCGCGCTAAGCCGAGCGCGATATCAAAAAGGGACAGACCGTTGCGGGCGCGTGCCAGATTGGGGCGCACCCCGGCTCCTGCCGCCGCGATTCGCTCTTGAAAAGCAAGCATCTTGGCGACGGCTTGACTTATCGAGAGGATGGAATTGCACGAAGAGGGCCAGAGTTCAGCGAAGCCAAGAACGAATCGCCTGCCATGAGCCAAGGAGAAAGAGGAGGACGGCGAAGACGCGGCGCATGCCTCGCGGAGAGAGCTGCAGGGCGAACTTGCTGCCGGCCAGCGCGCCGAGAAAAACGCCGGGCATCAGCAAGAAGCCGACCTGGAAGCGAACGTCGCCGGCGTGCCAGTAGTTGAGAAAGGCCAGCAGGCCAGTGGGCGGCACGAGCGCCACGAGACTGGTGCCCTGCGCGGTGTGCTGGTCGAAGTGAAAGAGGAGCACGAGCAGTGGCACCAGCATCACCCCGCCGCCCACGCCGAACATTCCGCCCATCACGCCCACAGCAGAAGCGACCAGAAAAATACTCAAAACGCGAGTGCCGTTCTTTTTGGCCACGGCATCCGGGTTGGACGCGCCGGTCGCGGGCAAGTCCGCGGATGCCGACTTGGGCACGCGCGCCTGCCCTGAGCCTGCCGAACGGGTTTGCCGCCAGAGCATGACGGCGGCAAACATCAGGAAAATCCCAAACATGGCGTGGAGATCGCGGGAAGGAATGCTGAGTGCGAGGTTGCTGCCGAAGTAGCCGCCACACAGAAAACCCAGCGCACAAACGAGGCCGGCGCGCAGGTCCACGTGACGCTGCTTCCAGTAAAAATACAATCCGCCGATGCCGATGGGGGGAAGTTGCAACAGCAGCGATGTGCCCTGGGCCACGTGCTGGTCCATGTTGAGGAGGTAAATGAGCGCGGGCACGAGGACGATGCCGCCGCCGACACCCATCAGGCCGACAGTGACGCCGACGGCCAGGCCAAGCAGCAAGAGTAGGACTACCTCAGACATGCGATTCCACAGTCCTGCGGGACGCGCCCGCCATATTGCGGCATGGCTGCGGCGCGGAGCAACAGGAATTCGCCAGCGCGTGGCTGCGCTTGGCCGGCGAAAAGCGCGAAGCAGTGGCGCGGCGGGTTCGTGTCATTTGTGGCGCGTGCGGGAAGGGCGTGACGCCGGAGATTTCCGCGGCTTCGCCGTTTTCTTTCTGCTCGCGGAGAGTGCGTTTGCCGTCAGGTCGAATGCTTGCATGGCAGCGAGGCGCTCTTTCTTGGGTAGCGACGCGATGCTGCTCGCGATCATTTGCACGATCTGTTCCGTGGCCTGATCGGCGGAGAGTTTTGTGGACGCCTTCCTGGCCGCCTTTTTGTGTTTGCTCATGGAGTTCCCTGTGGCGGGCATTGTGCGGCCCCGCCAAAACGCCGTCATTCTATCAAATTGATGGAACTGCAGGACGTTAGCGAATCCACACCGGCGGTGCAGCGTGGCTGTTTCGCAAAGCCGAATCTTGCTATAGTCGGTGTTCATTTTGCGAGAGCTTCGAAGGGAGCTGAACTCATCACCATGGGCACAGAGCGCAAGCCGGAGTTTTTTGGAGGAAAAGACCTGCACATCGGGATCATCGGGTGCGGCTACGTGGGGCTGCCGCTGGCGCTGCGCTTCTGCGAGATAGGCCATCGAGTGACCGGCTTCGACACCGACAAGCAAAAAGTGGAAAAGCTCAACGCCGGGCAAACCTACATCCTGCACATCCCCGAAGCCACGATTGCCAAGTTCGTCGGTGAAAAATGCTTTGGCGCCACGACGGATTTTGCGCGGCTGAAAGAGATGGACGCAGTGCTGATCTGCGTACCAACGCCTCTGGACGAGCGGCGCGAGCCAGACCTGTCCTACGTGGAAGAAACGGCGCGGGCCATTGCGCCGAACCTGCAGCGTAACCAGTTGATCGTGCTGGAGAGCACCACCTACCCCGGCACCACGGAGGAGCTGGTGCTGCCCATCCTGGAGGAGGGCGGGCTGAAGTGTCCCATCGCGCGCGCGGGAACCAACGACAACGTGAAAACGGATTTCTATCTGGCGTTTTCGCCGGAGCGCGAGGACCCCGGCAACAAACAGTTCGGGCTGGCGCAGATTCCGAAAGTGGTGGGAGGCATCAACCTGCCGAGCCGTCGCGCGGCGGAGCTGCTCTACGGGCAGATTGTGGCGCGGGTGATCCCGGTAAGCTCGACGCGCGAAGCGGAGATGAGCAAGCTGCTCGAAAACATTTTCCGCAGCGTGAACATCGCGCTGGTAAACGAGCTAAAGCTGCTTTCGCAGCGCATGGGCATAGACATCTGGGAAGTGATCGAGGCCAGCGCGACGAAGCCGTTCGGTTTTATGGCCTTCCAGCCGGGGCCGGGCATCGGCGGGCACTGCATTCCACTGGACCCCTATTACCTTTCCTGGAAGGCGCGCGAGTACGACTTCGAAGCGCGCTTCATTGCGTTGGCCGGCGAAATCAACACGTCCATGCCGTACCACGTGATTAACTCGGTGGCCGACGCGCTGAACCAGCGGCGCAAGGCGCTGAAAGGCTCGAAGATTTTGCTGCTGGGCGTGTCGTACAAGAAGGACGTGGACGACCTGCGGGAGTCGCCGTCGCTGAAGCTGATGCAGTTGCTGAACGAGCGCGGCGCCATCCTGCACTACAACGATCCGTACTTCCCGCAACTCCCCAAGATGCGGCACTACGACTACTCGCATTTGAAATCCGTGGAGTTAACGCCGCAGAATCTGGCCGCGTACGACTGCGTACTGCTGGCCACCGACCATTCCAGCTACGACATGCAAGCCATCGTGGATGCGTCGCAGTTGGTGGTGGACACGCGCAACGCCACGCGGCGTATCACGCGGAACCGGGAAAAGGTTGTGTTGTGTTGAGTAGGGCGGGCCGATTCCGTAGGCCCTTGCACATTTGGCGATGAGCGACCCCCTTGCACAAATCCGGGAGCAACTGGCGGAAAGCTGCCGCGTGAAGCAGAGTTTTTCCGAGGAATTGCTGCGGCGCATGGCAGAATTCGCGGCGAAATCCGCGGCGGCGCTCCAGCAAGGGAAGAAGATCGTGTTTTTCGGCAACGGAGGCAGCGCCGCAGACGCGCAGCATCTGGCCGCGGAGTTGACCGTGCGCCTGCAAGCCGAGCGGCCGGGACTGGCGGCGCTGGCGCTGACCACCAACACGTCCGTGCTCACCGCCGCGGGCAACGACTATGGCTTCGAACGGATTTTCGCGCGGCAGGTGGAATCACTGGTGGCGGCGGGTGACGTGCTGGTGGCGCTCTCCACCAGCGGCATGAGCCCCAATATCCTCCATGGCGCGGAGGCCGGACGCGCGCGGGGTGCGTACGTTGTCGCGCTAACCGGGGAGACCGGCGGCAAGCTGGCCCCGCTCGCGGACTTGCTGATTAACGTGCCCTCGCGTGATGCGCAGCGCATCCAGGAAGCACACATCACCATCGGCCACATCGTCTGTGGGCTGATCGAGAAAATGTGCGCGGCGCGCGGCGGCGCGTGAGTTTCTGCCATCTTCGCGGGGCTGGTTCTGGGCATCTCGACAGTTCCGGTTGCCATAACCCAAGAGCCGCGCTAGGGTATGCGCATGGCAAGCGGTTCCCAACCATACGTCCTGCTTCCGCACCACGAGAAGCGGCGCAGCCACCGCCTGCTCTTGCGCATTCCCGTCTGCGTAGAGGGAACGGACCAGAACCAGCAAGCATTTCAGGAAGAGACCCAGACGATGGTGGTGAGCGCGCACGGCGGGCTGATTGCCATTGCGGCCGTCCTCGGTGTTGGCGACAAAATCACTCTGCTGAACAAAGCCACCAACCAGCAGGTAGAAGCAACGGTGGTATTTCTGGGGCCAATGAAGGACGGAAAAGGAGAAGTGGGCTTCGAGTTTGAGCCCCCCGCCGGACACTTCTGGGGAGTGACCTTCCCGCCAGCGGATTGGTCCCCTGAAAATCTGGCCCCGCCGGAACCGTAACGGCCGCGCGCTGCGCTTGCAGGGAAGTGCGTGCGCAAACCTCTGCAACGGCCGGATCCTCTTTGCATGTTGCTGTTGGGGCAATCTCCGCAAGCAGGTGATTTGATTTGCTGCTTGCCGATGAGATAATGACAGCCGCTGAAACCGGAGCAAATCACCCTTTTCGTAGACAACGGCCGGGGACGGCGCGCGCATCTCGATTTCTATGAGTGAAGGAAGGGCTATGCAATTCGAGCGGCGACGCAGTCAACGCATCTTCATGCGAATTCCGGGGCGTATCTACGGGTCGCGGAAAGACAAGAGCGTCATCTATGAGGAAGTGACCACGGATACGGTGAGCTCGTACGGGGCGCTGCTCAACGTCCAGGAAACCTATCATGCGGGCATGCACTTGCTCTTTACCAACCTGGTGACGGAGGAAGAAATCCCTTGCCGCGTGGTTGCCGTGGGTGAGAACAAAGCAGGCCAAAAGCAGGTGGCCATCGAATTCACCGTGGATTCCCCCAAGTTCTGGCGCATCCATTTCCCGCCGCCCGGCGAGAAACCGCTCAAGAAGACTTCCGGCTGAAACAGATTTCCCCAAGACATCTCGACAGATGTCGATGATTTGAGAAGCCTCGCCAGCCCCGGCACTACGGGCCTTCGGCGCGGGAAAGTTCGGCACGGACGGAGCCAAAGGGCAGCTCCGCTTCGACGCGCACTGGCGTGTGCGCGGCGTCTTTGGCCAGCCACAAGGAGATGCGCACCTGAGCCAGCTCCAGACCGCGGTGGTAAACGCGCAGATCAATGCGCGATGCGGTGAATTTTCCGGCGGGCACTTCGATCGGCTCTGCGGCGAGCCCCCGCCTGGCTCGCAATTCGTAGAGCTTCTTCCCCTCGTACACCGGCATGACCACCGCGGGGGTGCGCGCCCAGTCCACCGTGCGCAGGAAGTAGAGCGCGCCAAGCGGATCGCGGGTGCCCGGCGGCACGCGCACCGCCGCGCCGGCGTCCGGAGCGGGTTCGTCCTCGTGGCTCATGCGGGAAATGCGGTCTTCTTTTTTGTTCTGCTCGCGGATGTAGGCTTCATATTGCCGGCTGGCGAGATCCGCGGCGTCGCTGTAGGAATCAAACTGGTCGTCGAGGATGAAGATGTAGCGCAGCGGGTTCAGCGTGGTGGCCAGCGCCTGGAAATGCCACGCGGCGCGGCCGGAAAAGGGGCGCTGGTCGAGAACGGCCAGCTTGAGCGTCGCCGCGCCGTCATAAAACTGCCAGCCACCGCGGAATTCCAGCTTTTCGCCAACAGGAAACGGCACCGCTAGAGCCGGGGGGACAAGATCGGCCTTGGGAGGGTTGCTCTTCGGCGGTCGGCTCGCCTGTGGCCGCGCGGCCAGGGAGCCGCCAAACAACACGACCGCGAGCGCGATGGCAGTCGCACCGCGGCGCACCCCGCCTGGATGGTTTCTTCTTCGCATGACTTTCTGTTGGAGGCGGAGGGCTGCGACGGCGTTGCCTTTCGAGTATCCCGGGGCGCGCCGCACCTTGCTCCTACTCCGTCCGGCATACTATATTCGTTCGGCGGAGATTTTGCCTGTGCACGGCAGTGCCGGCGGCGGCACAGGCGGCCGGCCTCCGCTGGACTCCCGCCGGAAAGTTTGGGCGGCAGACTACATCTCCTTCGAAGTACGGAACTTTCGGGAGGAAAGCTCGCATGCGTTATCTGGTGACCGGCGGCGCGGGTTTCATCGGTTCGCACATCGCGGAGGAACTGGCGCGCCGCGGGCACAGCGTGGCTGTGCTCGACGACCTCTCCAGCGGCAAGGAAGCGAACCTCGCGCACCTGGCGGGAAAGGTGGAACTGCGCAAGGGCAGCGTCTGCGATTTGGAGACGGTGGCGAGCGCGTGCCGCGGCGCGGATTACCTGATCCATCTGGCCGCGCGCACGTCCGTGCCGCGTTCGGTGCTGGAGCCGATTGAGACCAACCGCGTCAACGTGGACGGCACGCTCAATGTGCTGATCGCCGCGCGCGACGCCAAAGTGAAGCGCGTGGTGTTTGCCGCGTCGTCCTCGGCCTACGGCGAAACGCCCACGCTGCCGAAGACGGAAAGCATGGAGCCTGCTCCCATTTCGCCCTACGGCGTCACCAAACTCGTCGGCGAACTCTACGCGCAGGTGTGCGGGCGCGTGTACGGGCTGGAAAACGTTTCGCTGCGCTACTTCAACGTGTTCGGCCCGCGGCAGGATCCCACTTCGCAATATTCCGGCGTGCTTTCGCGGTTCATCACCGCGCTGCTGGAAGGCAAGCCGCCGAGCGTGTTCGGCGATGGCGAGCAGTCGCGCGATTTCACCTTCGTGGACAACGTGGTGGACGCCACGCTGCGCGCCTGCGAAGCACCCGGCGCGTCGGGCAAGGTCTTCAACGTGGGCACGGGCGAGCGCTTCACGCTGAACGAAACGCTGCGCCTGCTGGGAAAAATCTCCGGCAAAAACGCGCAGGCCAAGTACGATCCGCCGCGCACCGGCGACATCCTCCACTCCCAGGCCGACATTTCTCTGGCTCGGAAAATCCTCGGCTACCAACCCAGCGTCGCGTTCGCAGAAGGATTGAAGCGCACGTGGGAGTGGTACGCGGCCACCTACCAGAAGTAAGCAACGAAAAACGAAATCGAAGATCGCCTGTCTGCTTCTTGTAATTGCCTTCCGCCGGTGTTACCGTCGCGCCAAATAACGGCTGGGTATCCCATCCAGAAGGGGGCCCGCATGAAATTGCGCGCGTCATTTTCCGCTTTGATCCTATTGCTGGGATTCTGCCTCGGCACGTCGCCGCTCGAGGCACAGCAGAGCTGCCCGCCGCCAAATTTTCGTCCCAACCCCAAGGAAAAAATCATATTCAGCGAACAGCAGGAGATGGACCTGGGCGAGGCAGTCACGGAGCATTTGCAGCGCAATTTCCGCGTCATTGACGATCAAGTGACAGAGTATCTGCAGCAGATCGGCGACCGGCTGACGGTGCCGTTGCCCAAGAGCGGGATCCACTATCGGTTTCTTCTGGTGGACATTCCGGTGGTAAACGCGTTTACGCTGGCCGGCGGGCGCGTGTACGTTACCCGGAAACTCGTGGCGCAAACGCACACGGAAGACGAACTGGCCGGCGTGCTGGGGCACGAAATCGGACACAGCTTGATGCGCGAAAACGCCATCCGCTTGTCGGCGTGGTTCGAGAAAGTCATCGGCGTGACGCAGGTCAGCGACCGTAAGGACATCTTCGAAAAATACAATCGGCTCATCGATAACCTCCTCACCAAGCCGGGCGCGTTAAAAACGAGCGACCGAGAAGCGCAGGAAGGGCAGTTCGACGCCGACCGTGCCGGCCTCTACCTGGTGGCTCAAGCAGGTTACTCGCCTCCGGCAGTGGCCGCGTTCTGGGACCGTTCCCAGGAAGTAAAAGGGAAGATCGGAAGCGCGCTGGGCGACTTTTTCAGGTTCACGACGGCGGAGCAGAAGCGCCTGCGCGAGATGTTGAAACAAGCAAACGCTCTGCCGGCATCGTGCACGGTTACGCGAACCGCGCCGCCGCCCGAGGAATATCAGAAATGGCAGGCGGCAGTGGTGGCCTATTCCGGGTTGGGCCGCCGGGAGTCGCTCCATGCGGTGATGAAAAAGCAGGTGCTCGAGCCGCCGCTGCAGGACGATATCAACCACCTGAAATTCAGCGCCGATGGAAAATTTATCCTGGCCCAGAATGACGCGAGTATTTACGTCCTGAGCCGCGAACCGCTGGCGTCGCTTTTCCGCATCGACGCGCCAGAGGCCTATCCCGGGCAGTTCACACCAGACAGTAAATCGGTGGTGTTCTACCGCCCGGACCTGCGCGTGGAACGCTGGAACATCGAGGACGAACAACGCACGGACGTATTCGAGATGAACGTCTCCAAGGGCTGCGTGCAGACGGCGCTTTCACCGGACGGAAAGTTTCTCGCCTGCTTGAGCGGCGATTTCGATCTGAACCTTTATACTGTGGCCGACGGAGCGCTGGCCTATCAGAAGAAGAGTTTCTTCATCCCGGACCTGTTGCAGGTGTATTTCCTACTGTTGTTTGCGCGGATTTCCGAAGAAGACATCAATATCAGCTGGATTCGCATGGGCTTTTCACCGGATGCGCACTATTTCGTGGCCGCGCATCGCCATGGGGAGCTGGCGTTCGACCTGAAAACGAAGACCGCCATTTCGCTGCCGGGTTCGATCAAACGGCTGCTCGGGCGCAGCTTCGCATTTTATGACGACGACCGGCTGATCGGCGCGCGCGAAGACGACTCGAAGGGCAAGGCGGTGCTGGTCAAGTTCCCGTCCGGCGAAGTGATCACCGAAATCATCGTGGGCGCCGCTACCGTGAGCGCGCCAGCCAAGGGAAATTACGTTTTGCTACGTCCGATCGAAAAATTTGCGCTCGGAGTGATGGACCTGGACACGAAAAAAATCTTCGTAGCGAACCGCACGCAGGCATTTGATGTTTTCGACAAGGACTGGGTCAGCGAGCGGCGCAGCGGCGAAATCGCGCTCTACCGCAAGGATGTCCAGAATCCGATCGCGCGAGTGTCGCTGCCGCGGAGCACGCTGGGCCCGCTGCGCGCCACCGCTCTCTCGACGGACATGCAATACCTGGCCATTTCCCAAAAGAGCCGCGGAGGCGTCTGGAAACTCGACAGGGGCGAGCGCGTATTCCACACGCGCGGCTTCCGCGGAGCGTACTTCGGCGAAGACGGCGCGGTGTATGCCGATTTCCCGAAGTTTGAAAAGACCGAACGGAAGATCGCAGTGCTGAGCCTCGGCAATCGGGAAACTTTTGACGGCCCGAAGATCGAAGAGGACAACGCGCGGCAGTACGGCGAATACCTCGTGTTGATCAAAGCGAACAAGAAGGGTGGCGGAACGCAAAAGAACGTGACACTGGAAGTCCAAAACGTCCGCACTCGGCAAGCCATTTGGTCCCGCGCGTTTCCCAAAGAACGCCCGGGCACGTACGTCGGGGCAGGGTCCCCGACGATGGTGCTCTGGTGGCATCTGAATGAAAGTCACGCGAAGGATACGATCAATAGCGACCCATCGCTGAAGGCGCGGCTGGCGGCGATGAAAGAAAAGGAGGGTGATTACTTGCTGGAAGCGGTAGAAGCGCGCAGTGGAAAAACTCTTGGCCGGCTGTTGATCGAGACGGGCAAGGGGTCTTTCCACATCGAACGGGCCTACGCCGTGGGCGACCACGTGGTCATCGTGGATTCCAGCAACCGCGTGCAAGTCTATTCCCTAGCCAGCGGGGAGCAGAAAGGACGCGTGTTCGGGAGGAACGCAACGGTGTCGTCGGCGAGCAAGCTGCTGTGCGTCGAGAACGAAACCGGGCAGCTCGCCGTGTATGACTTGGCGCGAATGGAAAAACGCGACCAGTTCGTCTTCAGCCACCCGGTGTCCATGGTGCGCTTCAGCGATGACGGAAAACGCTTGTTCGTCCTCACGGATGACCAAACAATGTACCTGCTGGACATGACAGCGGTCGCGGCGGCGGCAAGTCGCTAACCTTCCACACTCAGAATTCAGTCGAGGTGGGCGGGGAGCTGGAGAAGGCTATCGAGCATCAGGTCCGGCGGGCAGGCGGCGAGTTGGCTGCTGCTGAGGCCGTAGCTGACCCCGCAGGCCCACACGCCGGCGTTGCGCGCGGTGCGCACGTCAATATCCGAGTCTCCGATCAGCATGGCTTCGCGCGGCGCCGTGCGCGTGTCGCGCAGGATGGAGAGCAAACCCACCGGGTCCGGTTTTTTCGCAGGAAAACTGTCTTCACCGTAAATAAAACGGAAATAGGGCGCGAGGCCCAGGCCGTCGAGAATCGGCCGGGTGAAGCGCAGGGGTTTGTTCGTCAGCACGGCCAGTATGCGCGAAGGGCCAGCGGTCTCGCGCGCAAAGATGTCGAGGGCTTCGCGCACGCCGGGATACGGCCGCGTCTGGTCGAGCAGGTGCCGCGCGTAGTGATCGCGGAAATGTCCGAGAGCGAGCTCGATCTGCGCATCGCTGGCGACGCCGGATTCGAAGCTGATGCCGCGGCGCACCAGTTCGCGCGCGCCGTTGCCGATGAATGTCATGACCTGCGCGTGGCTGAGTGGGCCGAGATCGCAGCGGGCGCGGGCCACGTTGACGGCGCGAGCCAGGTCGTGGCTCGAATCGATCAGCGTGCCGTCGAGGTCGAAGACGAGCACGCGGATGTTGGAGAAGGTTTTGTGCGGTTCCGCCATGCGGTTCAAGGCCTTGCGTACAATGAAATATCTTAGCATTCGCGCGTCGCGAAAATCGAAGTGCGAAATTCGCGGCTGTGCGGTGGGGACGTTTTTGGCATTTCGTTTTTCGAGTTTCGAAGCGTGCTGATAGTATGCTTGGCTCGAGCGGTGCACTTTCTTTTCTTCGAGGAGCTGATGGCAGAAATTTTTCCGTTTGCCGCGTGGCGCTATAACCCGGCGCGGGTGCAGTGGGAGCACGTGCTGACGCAGCCGTACGACAAGATCACGCCGGAGATGCAGCAGCGTTACGCCGCGCTCGATGCGCACAATTTGGTCGCGGTGGAAAAAGGCCTGGCCACGCCGGAGGATTCCCCGGCGAACAACGTGTACACGCGCGCGGCGGCGAAGCTGGAGGAATGGTCGCGCACGGAGATCCTGGTGCGCGACCCCGCGCCGGCCATCTACGCCTACTCGCAGGAATTCCATTTGCCGGGCGGGCGGACACGCAAAGTGCGTCGCGGCTTCATCGCGCTGTGTCGGCTGGAGGATTTCTCCGCGGGAGTGGTCTTCCGGCACGAGCAGACGCTTTCCGCGCCGAAGGCCGACCGTCTCGAACTGCTCCGGCACACGCGCGCGCAGACCGGGCAACTCTTCATGCTCTACTCCGACCCGGCGCGGCGGATCGACGCTTTGCTCGCGGAAACGGCGCGCACCACTCCGGCCACGGAGATGCGCGACGAATACGACGTGGCGCACCGGCTGTGGCCCATCACCGACCAAGCGAATATCGCGCGCATCACGGCGGCGATGGCCGAGCAGAAAATTGTGATTGCCGACGGCCACCACCGTTACGAGACCGCGCTGGCCTGGCGCGACGCGTGCCGCGCGAAACTGGGCTCGGACAATCCCGATGCGCCGTGGGAACGCGCGATGATGACCTTCGTCAACGCGCAAGCCGAAGGGCTGTCCATCCTGCCGACGCACCGCGTGGTGGCGAACATCGACGGCTTCAACTTCGCCGCATTTCGCCGTGTCCTCGAGCCGCACTTCGATTGGTACGCCTATCCCTTCGCGGACGCCGCGGAGCGCGAATCCGCCTGGGAAGACTTCCGCAGAGATATCGTCGCTCGCGGCAAAGAGCGGCGCGCGCTGGGGATTTACGCCGGTAGCGTATTTTATTTGTTCCTGTTGCGCGCGGACGCCAACCTCGGCGACTTGCTGCCCGGCGTGTCCGCGGCGCAGCGCGGGCTGGACGTGGTCCTGCTGCACCGCTTCGTGCTGGAGAAGGGACTGGGCATCACCGCGGCGGCCGTGGTGGCGGAGAAAAACATCCGTTACGAGCGCGAGGCGGAAAAGGCGCTGGCCGCGGTGGATTCCGGCGCGGCGCAAATGGCTTTTCTGCTGCAGCCGGTGCGCGTC